>Ga0190284_1000203_pt1 | contig 42626 bp, 28 predicted proteins | sample 48691812_MG_FD_161668 | JGI IMG/M metagenome (GOLD analysis project Ga0190284, IMG submission 161668) | Hydrothermal vent microbial mat bacterial communities from Southern Trench, Guaymas Basin, Mexico - 4869-18-1-2_MG | ecosystem: Environmental > Aquatic > Marine > Hydrothermal vents >...
AGAAGATTGCAAGGAATAAATTTAGCAACAGGTTGCAGCTGACCTCGCTGAGGTCGGCAGATTCGTATACCGTCCTCACCGAGAACGGCTACAGAAGATTGCAAGGAATAAATTTAGCAACAGGTTGTAGCTGACCTCGCTGAGGTCGGCAGATACACTTGGAAAATGTTTTGACAACCAAAAATCATACAAAAGAGTTTCATTAATTTTTGCTTAAATCTAATTGGAGAAGAAAATAACTTTCCCCCCAAAAAAGCCATTGAGCCAAAATATTAATGTAAATGTAGGCGCAGGTTGCCACCTGCGAATGGCGCAGCTGGCAAGCTGCGGCTACAGAATGCGCAGCTGGCAAGCTGCGGCTACAGAATGCGCAGCTGGCAAGCTGCGGCTACGGAATGCGCAGCTGGCAAGCTGCGGCTACGGAATGCGAAGCTGGCAAGCTGCGGCTACGGAATCTAAGCAATTCAAATTTGACATAACTGTAACATGAAACACTCGTTCCTCGACAAATACAGCAACCTGAACAGTCTGGTTCATAAGTTGAACCCGCGAACAAAAATTATATCTTTTTTTATATTCATAATTTTTGTTATTACAACTACTCAGACTGATTTTATTCAATTTACGTTGTACGCAACAGTTATTCTGCTTATCATTTTGTTAAGCAAAGTACCTTTAAGCTACATCTTCAAACGGGCATGTGTTATTATTCCGTTTGTGGTTTTAGTCGCGGTTTTTGTTCCTTTTATGAACGAAACCCAAGATGGCTTTCGCATTTTTTGGAACGTGCTGATAAAATCGTTTCTCGCTATATTGGCAACAATTATGCTTTCTTCCACCACAAAGTTTCCGGACCTTTTACACGGATTTGAACTGCTAAAACTGCCAAAAATTTTGATATTAATTTTATCATTTATGTACCGCTACATTTTTGTTCTAACAGACGAAGCCGGGAGAATGGAGAGAGCGCGAAGCTCAAGATATTTTGGCGGCGAATACTTAAGACAGGCAAAAATTATTGGAAACATTATTGGTCTCTTATTTATCAGGGCTTATGAACGCGGAGAAAGAGTTTATCAGAGTATGGCGGCGCGGGGATTTGACGGAGAAATAATTACAATAAACAAAACAAGGTTTTCAAGTCGTGATGTTTATTTTTTCGCAATATTTGCTGGTAGCCTGATTGTAATAAAACTATTGTCATGTATCGTAAATCGAGTATAATTTGTTATACAGGACACTAAGGAGCATCTTTTGAAAAAAGTTATAGAAATTAAAAATTTGAGTTATGCCTATCCTGACGGGAAAACAGCGCTGGAAAATATTAGTTTAGATATTTACGAAGGAGAATCTATAGGCATAGTCGGTCCCAACGGCGCCGGCAAAACCACTTTGATTTTGCATCTTAACGGTATTCTGCGGGGAAACTGTCAGCTGAAAATTCTTGACATGGAAATGAACGGCAAAAACCTGAAAAATATAAGAAGCAAAGTCGGATTAGTTTTTCAAAATCCTGAAGACCAATTATTTTCGCCTACTGTTTTTGAAGATGTTTCTTTCGGTCCGCTAAACATGAGACTGCCTGCCGAAGAAGTAAGAAAAAGAACTGAAGAAGCGTTAGCCCAGGTAGAAATGGAGGGCTTTGAAAACAAGTCTTCTCATCACCTCAGCGAAGGAGAAAAAAAGAGGGTCTCCATCGCAACCGTTTTTTCAATGAAACCGAAGGTCGTTGTATTGGATGAACCAACCAGTAACTTAGACCCTAAGCACAGGCGCGAACTGATAGATTTATTGAAAAAATTTAAGACAACCATGATTATTGTCAGTCACGATCTTGAAGCAGTTTTAGAATTGTGCGAAAGAACAGTTCTTGTAAATAAAGGAAAAATAGTCAAAGACGGCCAAACTGCTGAAATAATGAAAAATGAAAAGTTGATGGAATCAAATTCTTTAGAATGTCCGTTATCAATAAAATACCGGCAAAACAAAAACTAAAGGTTCTTCTCCGAATTAGTTAGCTGGGTTAGTCTTTATTTTATCGCAAACTATTTGTAACGACGCGCCGCATGGGTAATATAAAAATCTCCTTCGTTTCCCTGGCTAAAATGATACTTATTAATTGTTTAAACGTGAAGGTATAATAATCAAAAGAAACCCGATTTTTTTGTTGGAGAAAAGCGGAGCAGGAGCTCTGCGCAACGTTGCTCCCGCAGGGCGGGATTCCTGCTTCGCGATTTGCTTGATATCACGCAACTTACAAAAAACCGGGTGTCTTATTATTGAATGTAAGTTGACATTTTCGGCTATCGAATATATAATATAACACTATTATTTTCAGTAACTATAAAAATATTATAAAATGAATTATTCTAAAAAAAAGGTGCCACGCGTTTATATAGCAGCAACTCGTCAAAATAATGGCAAAACTACAACCTGTGTCGGCCTAACTTCGTTGCTGCGTTCACGGTTTGGCAATGTAGGTTTTATAAAACCTGTTGGGCAGCATTATGTTAAGATTGACGGAAAAAAAATTGATGAAGATGCTGTGTTATTGTCCGCGGATTCAGGCAGTAACGATAAAATAGATGATATGAATCCCATTGTTGTTGATCGCAAATTTACTCGCAATTTTATTGAAAATCCTTCTTCACAAATATATGAGAAACGCATTCAAAAATGTTTTGACCGCATAGCCGAAAATAAAGATGTTGTTGTAATTGAAGGCACCGGGCACGCCGGAGTCGGCTCAATATTCGGTTATAACAACGCCCGTGTAGCTAAAATGCTTGACTCACCCGCGATAATTGTCGCGGGGGGCGGAATCGGTAAACCTTTCGACGAAATCATTCTTAACCAGGCGCTCTTTGAAAAGAACGGTGTCGATATAGCTGGAGTAGTTATTAACAAAGTCAGGCCTGAAAAGCTCAAAGAAATTGAACGTTACATGCGGAAGGCGCTTACCCGAATAGGATTAAATCTTTTGGCAGTAATACCTCACGAGCAGTATCTTTTAAATCCTACAATTAACCATATTTTAGATAATATAGAAAACACAGAACTCATTAACGGTGAAAAGAACCTGTCAAACAGTGTTAAGGAAATCATCATTGGCGCAATGTCTCCGCACCAAGCTTTGCGGTTTTTCGTAAAAGGAACTTTATTGGTTACTCCCGGAGACAGAGATGACCTTATTCTCACCGCCATCTCTCTTGCATCTACATCAAGAGAAAAAGACGAGAAAGTTATCGCCGGCATTGTTCTAACCGGAGAAGTTCCTATTCGGGAAGAAATCCTAAAGGTTATTAAACGAACTGAAATTCCGGTTGTTGTTAGCCATGACAACGCTTACAGTGTCGCTTCAAAACTTTTTGGCATGTTGGTAAAAGTAAGGCCTGATGAAACCAAAAAAATCCAATTAATACATCAACTTTATAAAAAATATTTTGATATTGAGAAGCTGCTTGACTCTCTTTAATATAAGGCTATTCGAAATGGATTAAGTCCCATTGGTGACGTAATATTTGTAGAAAACAAATTGGCGAGCACTTACGGCACAAAATAATGTTTTATAAATTTTCTATCCCGCAAGGCGGGACTCCTCACAGGACAAGCTTCCAATAAAAATAAGAAAATTAACACAGAAAAATAATGGAATTAATTTATAACTCTATATTTTTAGAGCACGATACGGGAAATCATCCGGAAAATAAAAGCCGGCTTCTCTCATTGGGAGACTTGCCTGAAACAGAGATAGAAAATGGAGAAAAATATTTGACTCTTGTTCATACTCCGGAATATATCGAAAAAGTAAAAGAAACTTGTAAAGAAGGCGGAATGCTGGACGCCGACACTATAGCTTCGCGGCAAAGTTACGAAGCAGCTATTTATGCCGTGGGCGCCACGGTTTTGGCGTCTGAAATCGGTGGGTTTGCTTTAGTGCGCCCGCCGGGGCATCACGCCTACCCGAATTACGGCAGCGGTTTTTGCCTGTTCAATAATATTGCTATTGCGGTACAAAAACTTATTAATGAAGGAAAGAAAGTTTTGATTTTTGACTTCGACGGGCATCTCGGCGACGGCACGGAAACTATTTTCTACAACTCAAACAAAGCGCTGTTTTGGTCTTTACATCTGTTCCCGGCTTTTCCCGGCACAGGTGACGCTGATGAAATCGGCTCCGAAAACGGCAGGGGTTATACTATTAATGTCCCGCTTCCTACCGAGAGCGGAGACGATGTTTTTTTCGAAGGAATCAACACTTTCCTTCCTGCAGCAAAAGAATTCAATCCTGATGTTGTGGCAATTTCGGCCGGTTTTGACGCTCACCAATCCGATTTTTTATTGAGATTAAGGTTAAGCCTTAACGCTTTTTACAAAATCGGCAGATTAATTTCTTCAAATTTCGACAATGTCTTTGCAACTCTTGAAGGAGGATACAACACTGAATTTTTACCAAAGTGCATATACAATTTTTTAGACGGTATTAACAATGAAGAACAGCGGTTTTTTGAAGCGGAAACAGATTCCTGGATACAGACCCATGACGAGTTTGAAGGAAGAATTTCGCTCACGCGGATGCTTCTTTCAAAATACTGGAAATCAATTAAAGGATAAAATGATTACAAGAAAATTAACAAAATTGTTTAATCCGAAAGTTGTAGCGGTGGTTGGCGCTTCCGCGAAAGAAGGAAGCATCGGGTATTCAATAATGAAAAATATTATCGGCTCAGGATTTGATGGAATAGTTTATCCGGTAAATCCAAAGTGCGATAATATTTTAGGCGTGAAAGCTTTCGCGACTTTGCGGGAAGTGCCCGACAAAATCGATTTAGTTCTAATAGCCACGCCGGCAAACACTGTTCCTGCTATTGTTGAAGATTGCGGGAAAGCGGGCGTGGCCGGAATCGTTCTCATTTCCGCGGGATTTTCTGACACGGGCGAAGAAGGAAAAGTTTCCTCTCTGGAAATACTGGAAATTTTGAAAAAATATAACATGAGGATGATCGGCCCTAACTGCCTGGGTTTTATTAATACTTCCGCCAAACTGAACGCGAGTTTTACTAACAAAATGGCTCTGCCCGGGAAAATCGCTTTTATTTCCCAAAGCGGAGCCCTTTGCGCTACTGTTCTTGACTGGTCGGTTAAACAGAACGTAGGGTTCAGCCATTTTGTTTCCATTGGCTCCATGGCAGACGTCGCCTTTCATGACCTGATAGATTATTTCGGGAGCGATCCTCATACTTCAAGCATAGTTATTTACATGGAATCTCTCAAGAACGCGCGGAAATTTTTAAGCGCGGCAAGGGCTTTCGCGAGAAACAAACCGATAATCTTGCTAAAAGCGGGGAAAAGCCGGGAAGGCGCACATGCTGCAGTCTCTCATACCGGCTGCCTGGCGGGAAATGACTCAGTTTATGATGCGGCTTTCAAAAGAGCGGGCATAATCAGAGTTGATACAATAGACGAGTTATTTAATATTGCACAGTCACTCGCCATGCAGGGAAAACCCGCCGGCAACAAAGTCGCTATTGTAACCAACGCGGGTGGGCCGGGCGTTATAGCGACAGACGCTTTAATAGCCACCGGCGGTCAATTAGCAAAACTTTCCGATGAAACAATAAACGAGCTTGGCAGCCACTTATCCCCTAACTGGAGCAGGGGAAACCCTGTTGACGTTCTTGCGGACGGTGGTCCTGAACAATATGAAAAAGCTGTAGAGCTTTGCGCGAAAGACAAAAACGTGAACTGTGTTTTGGTTTTGCTGGCTCCACAGTCAATGACCGACGCGGCGGAAACAGCGAAAAGAGTCGCCGCGGTTTCTAAAAAATCGAGAAAAACTATTCTCGCGTCCTGGATGGGCTCGGAAGATGTCAGGGAAGGAAAAAAGATTTTAAAAGCTAATAATATTCCTGTTTACAGCACGCCTGAAAGCGCGATAAAATGCATTAAGCTTATGCACGAAGGCTCACGAACCCTGAAAATTCTTTACGAAACGCCGGAGCAAATCCCAAGCGAATTTTCTCCTAAAGTAGATGAAAGCAGAAAGCTGATTAACGATATTTTGTCCGAAAACCGAACCATAATGACGGAGTTCGAAGCGAAGCAGCTTCTTGAAAATTATCAAATCCCCGTGGCAAAAAACAGGCTTGCAAAAACAGAAGATGAGGCAGTAAAAATTTCCGCGGAAATAGGTTTCCCGCTGGTAATAAAAATCGCTTCCCCGGACATCCTTCACAAAACCGAGGTGGGTGGGATAAAACTTTACATCCAGAACGTGGAAGACGCGCGAAAAGCTTTTGTTGAAATTATGGAGTCGGTGGCAGACAAAGCCCCTGAAGCCAAAATTTCGGGAGTTTATATCGAACAAATGACGGAAAGAAAGCATGAGCTGCTGATCGGTTCAAAAAGAGACCCTGTTTTCGGGCCGGCAATAGTTTTCGGGATGGGCGGAGTGGCTGTACAGATTTTTAAAGATATAACCGTGGGCCTGCCCCCGCTGAATATGGCGCTTGCGTTAAGGCTGATTGAAGACACAAAAATTTACAAACTTATAAAAGGGTACCGAGGAATGCCCGGCGTTGACATTTCCGCGATTCAATTTCTTCTTTACAAGTTCGCTTATCTTCTTGTTGACTTTCCGGAAATTGAAGAATTTGATATTAATCCTTTTGGAATAGATGAGCGCGGCGGGATTGTCCTTGACGCTAAAGCGGTTTTGAGCAAAACGGAAAGATACGACAAAGAAACACCTTACAAACACCTCGTAATTTCTCCTTATCCTTCTGAATACATAACCGAGTTCACATTAAAGGACGGGAGAAAATCTATTCTCCGGCCTATTAAGCCGGAAGACGAGTTAATGGAAAAAGAGATGTTTTCCAAGCTGTCGGAAAAATCGCAAATGTTCCGGTTCTTCCAGCTCATCAAAAATATTTCGCACGAAGAACTTATCAGGTACACGCAAATTGATTATGACCGCGAAATAGCAATTATCGCGGAAGTGACTGAAAACGGCAAAAAATATATGGCTGGGGTCGCCCGGCTAATAGCCGACCAGTACAATGAAACAGCAGAATTCGCGATTGTGATAGCAGATCCGTGGCAAAACCAGGGGCTTGGAAATAAGTTCACTGATTTTATATATGAAATCGCGAAAGCACGGGGAATAAAAAAGATTTACGCCAATACATTAGCCGCAAACCGAAAAATGCTTCACATGTTCGAGAAACGCGGTTTTAAGCTTACAAAAATGGAAGATTCATACTACGCGGAATTGGTAATTAACGGGGCAGAATAACAATAAATTTGGCGCTTTAAATTATTGAATTTAGACGCAAAGACGCAAAAAAAAACAAAATTATTTTCTAAAAAGGCTTGACATTTTATGCAAAAAAATATATAATATCGCAAATTATATCAGGATATTGCATGAAATATTTAAATGTTTGGTTTTTAGCAATTTAAATAAAATATTAACAGTCTAAAACTTGCCGGAACCAATTTCGGCAAATAAATAACAAAAAAGGAGTTAAAAAATGGAAACTGACAAAGGAATCAAATCCTTGATGACAGAAGAAAGAACTTTTCCCCCGTCGGAAAGTATTAAAGCTACCGCTGAAATTAACAGCGAAGAACAATACCAGAAAATGTGGGAAGAATCTATAAATGAACCCGATAAATTTTGGCTTGAACAGGCAAAATCTTTGACTTGGTTCAAAGAACCGACAAAGAGCCTTGAGTACACATGGGACACTCAAAACCGTAATATTGAGCACAAATGGTTTGCAGACGGCGAACTGAACGTATCCTACAACTGTTTAGACCGCCACCTCGGCACACCGACAGCAAAAAAGGTTGCTATTCTCTGGCAAGGCGAAGCAGAAGACGACGTTAAGAAAATCACTTACGAAGAAATGCACAAAGAAGTTTGTAAGTTTGCGAACGTTCTGAAATCCAAAGGAATAAAGAAAGGCGACCGCGTAGCTATTTACATGCCGATGATTCCCGAACTTGCGGTAGTAATGCTTGCTTGTACACGTATCGGCGCTATCCACTCGATAATTTTCGGCGGTTTCAGTTCCGACGCTATCGAAGGACGCGTAAACGATTCCGACTGCAAAATGCTTATCACTTCAAACGTGTCTGTCCGCGCCGGAAAACACATCAGGCTGAAAGACATCTCTGATGTTGCTTTGAAAAACACGCCGACAATTGAAAGTGTAATCGTAGCTAAAGTCGGCGAAGAGCCTTGCGAAATGCAGGAAGGAAGAGACACCTGGTACCACGACGAAATGGCTAACGCTTCAGAAGAATGCGAAGCGGAAGTAATGAACGCGGAAGACCCGCTCTTCATTCTTTACACATCAGGTTCAACAGGAAAACCGAAAGGTGTTGTTCACACAACCGGCGGCTACCTTATGCACACCACGCTTACCCACAAACATGTTTTCAATATTCATGAAGATGATATTTACTGGTGTACTGCTGACATCGGATGGGTAACAGGGCATAGTTACATTGTTTACGGGCCATTGGCAAACGGCGCTACATCGATGATGTTTGAAGGCGTTCCGACATATCCTGACGCAGGAAGATTCTGGCATATTTGCGATAAATTCGGTGTAACAGTATTTTACACAGCGCCAACGGCTATCCGCGCTTTGATGAGGCACGGCGATGAATGGCCTGCAAAATACAAACTTGACTCTTTGAGAATTCTGGGGTCGGTAGGCGAGCCGATCAATCCTGAAGCTTGGATGTGGTATTACGAAAAAATCGGCAGAAAAAATTGTCCGATAGTTGATACATGGTGGCAGACCGAAACAGGCGGATTTATGATCACTCCGCTTCCGGCTGTTACCACCTTAAAACCGGGAAGCGCGGGCAAACCTTTCTTTGGAGTCGACGCAGTTGTGCTTCGCGACGACGGCTCAGAATGCGACAGGAACGAAGGTGGAAAGTTGTGTATCCGCAAACCATGGCCGGGAATGATGCGCACAATGTGGGGCGACCACGACAGGTTTGTTGACACTTATTTTACAATGTACGATGACATTTATTTCGCCGGAGACGGATGCAGAATTGACGATGACGGCGACTACTGGCTCCTCGGAAGAATCGACGACGTGGTCAATGTTTCCGGCCATAGGATTGGAACTGCCGAAGTGGAAAGCGCTCTTGTCAGTCATGACAAAGTAGCGGAAGCTGCAGTTTCGCCGGTTCCGCATGAAATCAAAGGACAGGGATTGTACGCGTATGTAACTCTTGTAGACGGCGTTGAAGAAAGTGACGAACTCAAGACGGAACTGATCATGCACGTGCGGAAAGAAATCGGCCCAATCGCGGCGCCTGAAGCTATTCAGTTTGCTAAAGCTCTGCCTAAAACGCGGTCAGGAAAAATCATGCGCCGAATTCTCCGCAAGATTGCCGAGAGAGACACTGGAAATCTTGGTGATATTACTACTCTGGCAGACCCGAGCGTTGTTGAATCTTTGATTAAAAATCGCGGTTAATTCATATACAGCCCGGCTCAAAATTTTTCTTTTGGGACGGGCTGCAATTTTTAATATTTAAATAGGAAAAATCATGAGCGAAGAAAACTTAACATCTCAAAACGTAGCTGATGCGCCGAAAGTAGAAATAGTCAATCATGGCTGGAAAGTTACTTTTTCAGGCATGGGAATTAACCTCGCACTCGGTGTGCTTTATACCTGGAGCGTTATCAGCAAAGGCGTTCCGGCAGAATGGAACTGGTCTGAAACTGATAAGTCTCTTCCTTACATGTTTGCATGCCTTGTTTTCGCATTGATAATGGTTCCCGCGGGAAGAATGCAGGACAAAATAAGCCCACGTTTCGTCGCCACTTTGGGCGGAATTTTAGTCGGCGTCGGAATGGTTATCGCCAGTTTTACTACTGCTCCTGTCGGCTATCTTATAGGTTTCGGTGTTTTAGCCGGCGCAGGTATCGGCTTCGGTTACGCTTCCGCCACTCCCCCAGCTGTTAAGTGGTTCCCTTCAGCAAAAACCGGCATGATTGCAGGCATAGTTGTTTCAGGTTTCGGCCTTGCTTCTGTTTACGCAGCGCCGCTGGCTAAATCTTTGACTGCAGCTTACGGGCTTCAGACTATGATTATGCTTTTGGGTATCGCTTTTTTAATTGTCGTATGCGGATTGGCTCAATGGCTTAAAGCTCCCCCAAAAGGCTATATTCCTGCCGGACAGGCTGCCCCGAAACAAATCAAGGCCGGTGATAAAAAAGAAGATTTCCTGCCCAGGGAAATGCTCAAAACTCCCCAGTTTTATATGATATGGTTCATGTATGCTTGCGGCGCTGGCGCTGGGCTTATGATTATTTCAAAGCTCGCTGCGATTGCAAAAAATCAGGCTAGTTTGGAACTGGGGTTTCTTCTCGTTGCTGTTTTAGCTCTCGGAAACGGCAGTGGAAGAATTATCGCGGGAATGTTAAGCGATAAAATCGGAAGAAAAACTACTATGCTTATTTGCTTTATATTACAGGCTATTTTAATTATCCTTCTCTCTCAGGCAAAAATAGGAAATAGTTTAGCTACTGTTCCTGTTATGGCTCTCGTTTCCGCATTAATTGGCGCAAACTACGGAGCAAACCTTGCTCTGTTCCCTTCTATCACAAAGGACTACTTCGGTTTGAAAAATTTTGGAACAAATTATGGTCTTGTTTTTACTTCTTGGGGAGTAGGCGGGTTTATGCTGGCATTTCTTGCAGGCAAAATGTATGATATCCATAAAACTTTTGCAATTGCCTATTATAGCGCTGCTGTTCTGTTAATCCTCGCGGCGATTATGGTATTTTTCCTTAAAGCTCCGCATCATATTCATTCAGAACCTGAAAACGCCAACTCATAATTTAACCGTTTTAAAATAAGGATTATTATGAATAAAATACTGACAACAATTGTGGCTCTTTCATTTGCTTTTTCTGTTTTTGGCGTAGACATCAAAACCGAGGTAAAAGTTGAAGCTCAAAAAATTAAAGCAAGACCCGGCCCTGAAGTCAATGCCGGAAAAAACCCGTTCCGCGACGGGGAACTTTATTACAACGCCATGCCGTCAACTGCGGCAGAGGGAACTGCGGTAAAAGTCATCGAAACTAAAGATGACATGGATTATATTTGTAAAATTTACGAGTTGAAAACGCCGGGGATAGTTTACGAAATCAAAGAATTGCTGCGCCCGACAATTGACAAAGAAAATGGTAAAATTTTATCTATCTGTAATGCGGAAACTTTAATACAATATTTGATAGTGACAGCTCCCATCTTTCAATTCTCGTACATTGAAGATGTTATCTTTTCTTTAGACCAAAAAGGCACAAGAGCTGTAAAGTCAGGCTCGAAATACCTTGTTTATGAATGTCAACACAGGCTTGCTTCTGAACTTCAAGCTCTATTAGATGGAACTTTGCTTAGTGGTTATGGCAACTTAGTTATTGACGACACTGTCAATAAAATAATATTAAAAGATTCTCCAAGTTGGACTGACCACGCGGCAAATTATCTGCCTATGTTTGACGTTCCGCCGAAAATGGTCAGAGTAGAAGCTGAAATTGTTGAAATAGAAGCCGGCGAAAATTTCGACTTCGGGCTCGCTCTCGAAGCTTGGAAAGAAGCCCTTCCCGAAGAAGTTAACATGGACATTGACTGGAATGAAAGCAAAGCCGGCGGCGGCGGCGCGCCAAGCGGATGGGCGCGCTCTATTGCACAAGCTGTCCGCATCAACGGAATGCGTCCAAAAGCCATGGCTAACTTCATAAACTACCTTGTAAAAACCGGAAACGCCAAGATTGTTTCCACACCGGCTATCGTCGCATTGAACGGAACAGAAGGTACAATTACTTCTTCCGACACTATTACTTATACCGCTTATTCAACTCCTGAAGAACCTCTTCACAAGCAACTGGAAACTGGTCTCGAACTTAAAATCAGACCTGTTATTGGAAGTAAAACCATTACTCTTAATATTAAAGCAACAATTAACAGCCTTATTGGTTATTCCGAATCCGGTGATCCTATTATCAACAGCCGCGAAACTACTGCCGACGTTGTTCTTAAAGACGGTGAGCTTTTTGCTCTTTCCGGCCTAAGAAAAGACACCATTTCGAAATCTAATTCCGGTGTTCCTGTTCTTCAAAAAATTCCTTTGCTCGGATATTTTTTTAGACATGAAATTGATGTAAAGTCGACTAAAGAAATTGTCGTTTTCTTAACTCCAAAAAAAGTTACTTCTTCTACAAGCGTGCAAGACAGGGAAAGAGAAATCCTCAATTCCGTTAAGAAAGAAATTAATCAGCCGAAAAAATCTCCCACTGGGAAATTTGTTGAAAGGGTTCTTCTTAACAAAATTGATTGACAATCGGCAAAAAAAGTTGTTTGCAATCGACAAAAATTGACGTTTGAAAAGGCGCTTGAGAACTCAAGCGCCTTTTTTTCGCCAATCCATCTATCTCTTCCCTCTGCCCAATTTCCATAAACTCTTGAACTGCTAAATCAAAATTGATAAAATAATAATGTTATGAAAAAACTTTTTATACTCACAATTGTTTTACTTGCCGCTTCTGCCTTTTGCGAAAAAGAAGAAAAAAGACACGAAGATATTTTCCCGCTGCTTGACCTTTTTGCTTCCAGCCTTGCCCTTGTTGAAAGCGATTATGTGGACGAAATTAATCCCACTAATTTATTTTATGGCGCGCTTCATGGAATGCTTCGGTCTTTAGACCCTCACAGCGAGTTTCTTGAAGCACAGGATGTCGATAATTTAAAAACGGAAACTGAAGGCGAATTCGGAGGAATCGGAATTGAAATAGGTATCCGGGATGACTTCCCTACCGTTATCGCGCCTATTGAAGACACTCCCGCTTTCGAGAAAGGACTGATGCCTAACGATAAAATTATTAAAATAGAAAAAACAGATACAAGAGGTTTGCCGCTTAATAAAGTTATTAAATTACTTAAAGGTAAGCCGGGCTCTGAAGTCAATTTTAAAATCCTCAGGAATTATACCGATAAAAGGAAAATTATGGATATTAAAATCAAACGCGCTATAATTAAAATTAATAAAATTAAAGGAACAGAAATTATTGAACCTACAAATGGTATTGGCTATGTTAGGCTCACTGGCTTTGATAAAAACGCCGCAAAAAAACTTCAAAATGCCATTGATGGACTTGTAACTCAAGGCCTCACTTCTTTAATTTTGGACTTAAGAAACAATGGCGGCGGACTTCTTAAATCTGCTGTAGAAATTTCCTGCCTGTTTCTTGAAACTAACCAGGTTGTCGTTTCCACTCGCGGGCGGATTTCCTCTCAAAACAATGTTTACCGTTGCCCGGAAACTAATGTTAATTATAAATTCCCCTTGGTTGTTTTAGTAAACGGCGCTTCCGCCAGCGCTTCGGAAATTGTCTGCGGCGCTATAAAAGACCACCGGCGCGGAGTTGTTATAGGAAGCAAAACTTACGGCAAAGGCTCTGTCCAAACAGTACACCCCGTCGGCGAAAAAGACACTGCTATTAGACTTACAACCGCGAAATATTACACTCCTTCCGGCGAATGCATTCACGGCACCGGGATTTTTCCAAATATTGAATTGAAAATTTCTATTGAAGATGAAATTAAACTTATTCAAAAAAGGTCAAGAAAATACTCTTCTGATGAAATTGACACTTTAACGGAAGACGAAAAAGAATTACATAAAGAATTAAAAACGTTCCGCGACGCTCAACTTGACCGAGCAGTTGATGTTCTAAAAGCCCTCCAGGTTTTTAGTAAATCTGATTACAAATATTTAAGGCCTTCTAAAAATAACTTGGAATTTTCTGCTGATACAAGTACGATGGTTACTAACGACCCCTAATTAGACGTTACTCGAAAAGGTAGTAAAGCAGGACGTCCCGGCCTGATTCCCGGTTGGACACTGATAACGCCGATAAATGGGAACCATTGTTTTTGCTGGCTAAACAGTCCGGAACGTCCTGTTTTACTTCGTTTTCGCATATTTTTCGCAAAAAGTAAAAAATAGTAGCCGCAGCTTGCCAGCTGCGTTTCTCACGAAACAATTGTTTGCAAATCCCGGATTAAGATCAAAAAGATTGCGAATTATATTTTTTTCGCAAATAGCGCAGATAGCAATCGGCTGCTACAATTGGGTTTTGGTATCAAATACCCTTTTCGAGTAACGCCTAATTAGCTTGCCCCATAGGGGCAAAATATTTGTAGAAATCAATAAAAATTATATCTCGTGCCGTTAAGGTGCAATATATTATGTTTGCTTAAAATTATATAGGACAAAATTATGAATAAATTAATTTCAATTCTTATAACTGCAACAATTCTGGCGGGATGCGCTACGCCTTTTAACGAACGTGTTAAAAAAGCCCAGGCAGAAATAGAAACCTCTTTTAAAACCCTTGGATATTTTCCCAACACAAGGGACGTCATGAAATATCAGGTTGTCAGAAAAAGTAAAAAGGGGCGGGAATGGGATGAAAAGCAAATTACTTTCAGAGACCATCAAGACAGGTCAAATATGGACCTGCACAAATTCTTCCTCAAAGACGCCTATTACAATTTTGATTACGGCTTGAGAATAGGCGAGAGTGTAAGCGACATCGAAAAAATCAGATGGTTCGAGTTTCAGCTTGATGATGTTTTCACTATTTATCGAATAGGGTTCGTTCAGAGAACTCCGAGAACTCCGTAATCCGTGTCCCGAATTTCAAATTTTCTTTTTGACACTGAAAGACGCAGATAAAATATGATAGATTATTAAATAGTCAACCCTTAAAAACTGCTTTTTTGTAGTATTCATGGGACATTGGCTTATGAAAAGTGTGAAAAATATTGCAAGGTTTTAGGAGCTCTTCGCGAAAACCTTGCAAAAAAATGTAAAACAGGACGCATGACTGGCGGATGCCGGTTCTCGGACTGTTAGAAATGTAACCGAAATCTTTGATTTCGGAAATCCTTTAACAAAGCAGCAAAGCCAATTTTGGCCAATTGCGGCGAGTCCCCCTTTGAAGGGGGATTAAGGGGGATGTTAATTGCTCGGAGTATTACAATACGCCTTCGCCTTATCGCCTTGCAATTGCCTCAAAATTGACTTTTTAAGGGTCGACTAAATAAATTACCTGGAAAATCATAGTAGAATCAGCGTCCTTTGGCGTCAAAATATTAAAAAATTGTTAAATGTTAAATCTCAATTCTCAATTCTCAAACATTAAGGTTCTCGGAATAGAAAGTTCGTGTGATGAAACCGCCGCCGCTATTTATTCCCCTTCATGTTCTACTTTTTTAGAGAAAATTGCCAAACAGTTCAAAACTCATAAACCTTATGGCGGTGTAGTGCCTGAACTCGCAAGCCGATGCCACCTGGAAACCGTTTCCGAACTTGCCAACGCTGTTTGTTCGGATGCGGGTATTAGTTTAAAAGATATTGACATAGTATCCGCCACGGCAGGCCCCGGACTTGCAGGCGCTTTGATTGTCGGCTTGACCTACGCCAAGTCGCTTGCTTTTTCCCTTCAAAAACCTTTTGTCGCCGTCAATCATGTCGAAGCTCATATGTACGCGGCATGCGCCGAAACTGAAATTTCTTTTCCGTTTATCGCTCTTGTTGTTTCAGGAGGACATACAATTATTGCTGATATTTACGATGAAAATTATTATAAAATTCTAGGAAGAACTATTGATGATGCTTCGGGAGAAGCATTCGACAAAGGCGCTAAGATTCTTGACATAGGATTTCCCGGGGGACAGGTCATTGATAACCTTGCCAAAAAAGGAAACCCAAAAGCTTTTGACTTCCCGCGCGCGCTGATGAAAAACGGCTCTCTTGATTTTAGTTTTTCCGGCTTAAAAACGGCTCTGCTTTATTTTCATCAAAAAAATCCCGACGCCCCTTTGGAAGATGTCGCTGCTTCTTACCAGGAAGCAATTGTTGACGCGCTGGTTATTAAAACTCTGCGCGCCGCTGAATTGCATGGAAGAAAAACCGTTGTTGTTGGCGGAGGGGTCAGCGCAAACAGCAGGCTGCGTGAAAAGTTAGCGGAAAAAGCAAATGGAAAAGCCAATATTGTGTTTCCTTCTTTTCCTTTGTGCACTGACAACGCGAGAATGATTGCCTACCGCGGATTTTCTTTATATAATTCCCGGGGGGAAGATTCGCTTGATGTAGATATTTTTCCATCTTTTAAGTATAATTAACCAAATTTGTTTTGATTACAAAACAAATTTACAGTTTAAAACTTGAATACTGATTACCGATTACCGATTACCGATTACCGATTACTAATAATGTCCCGATTCTTATTTGTTATTTTATTTTTTAGCTCCTCAATCTTAGGCTCATCTTTTACAGGTGAAATAGTTCGGATTTCAATAACAAACAATCACCGGACATCTACAGAAAAAATCTTTTCAAATCTTTCCAGCCGTGTTCACGCTCCATTCTCAATAAATTCTATCAACAAAGATATTCATATGTTGATGAAGTCCGGGCAATTTGATAACATTATAGTTTTTGCCCAACAGCTAAGCAACGGAGTCGAGCTCTTATATAATGTGGAAGAAGCCCCTGAAGTAAAAAAAATAACGATTGACGATGAGCAGTCGGAAATATGGATTTCAAAAAAAAATCTTCAAACAAAAATTAACACGCCGTTTAACAATTATAAATGGAAAAAAGACCTTGAAAACCTGGAATTACATTTTTTGAAAAATTATTATTACGACGTCAAGATAACTGATGAAGTTTTAATTTCAAAATCCTTAAACTTTGTTTCCATTTTTGTAAAAATAGTTTCCGGAACACCGCAATATGTTGAAGATATTATAATTTCAGGAAATAATGCTGTCCTTGATTCTGAAATTGAAGAAATTGTACATTTCCGCCCAAAAGGCGGCTGGCTGTGGTGGAAAGAAAAAGGTATTTTCTTTCCTTCAAAATTTCCTGAAGATTTGGAAAAAATCCAAAATCTATACAAACAAAAGGGCTATCTTGACACTACTGCTTCAATTACAAAAACCAAAGGCTCAAATCCCAATGCTATGGTGTTAAACATAAATATAAAGGAGGGACCGCAATACGGCGTGGAAAAATTCCTCTGGCAGCAGAATTTTTTGTCGAGCAACAATTTTGAAATTTTAAAAGAAGAGTTTGCCTTGCCGGAAAACGCCGCGTATTATCCTTTTGCTGAAAAAGGAATAAAAGAAAAGATCAAAAATGTGTTTGAGGAAATTAATCTTCCGCAACCTGAAGTCACTATCCGTGAATTTACCAGCCCGAAAAGCTCCCCTGGCAATCCCCGGTTAGACATTGGAATATCTCTTAAATCCAGCCGCAATAATTAGCCGTCCCTTAAAAAGCCAAATTTGGCCGATTACGGGTCAATGGATTTTTTAGGGGGGGATTTCTTTTCTTGGCGCCACGTACACACCATTTGGTATGATGGTCTTTTGTAGCCGTTCTCGCCGCGCCCCGCGTATGCCGGGGTTGAGGACGGTTACTATCAGGTCTTAGCAATCCTAAGTGTATCTGCCGACATCAGCGAGGTCAGCTACAAGAATAACAGCCCCCCTAAAAATCCATTGATCCCCTATTACCGCGTAGATTTCGACTCGAAGTATTAAAGGCACGTTTTTATAATAAAAAGCAAGGTATTAATAAATTCAGACAATTCGTACTGTCATTAGTAATCTGCGATGCATGGTCATTCTCAATAGTTGAGAAGCCGTAGATTCTATCACAACGTCATGACAAAGTCAACGATAAATTTTCATGATTTTAATTGCCTATTGCGAAAAAACAATGAATTTGATATAATTTTTTACACTAAAATTATACAAAAAAAGCGGAGAGATGGCTGAGTGGTCGAAAGCGGCGGCTTGCTAAGCCGTTGTACGTGTCAAAGCGTACCGAGGGTTCGAATCCCTCTCTCTCCGCCATTTTATACTTTCAGGAATTTCTTCCGAAAAAGCGAAATCACAATCCCCGAAATCTGCCGCGAAACATTTTTTACACAATCGGCTTTTTTTGTCGATTGCAATCAACGATTTATGTTGATTGAGGCGATTTTTAGTTAAAAAATCGGGCGGAATTTTTCCGCTCTTTTATTTTTCGAGTACGAAAAATAAAAATTTAAATACAACTTTTTCATAAATAAATTATCGTAAGTTTTGCATTTCCAAAATACTTTTATTTTTCCCTTAAAGAAAAAATAAAATGGCGGTGTTTCCTGTACGATGTTCGAACCTATTTCGAGCATTTATCAAATCCGCCAATAAGTTAAACCCATCTTAAACAGTTTTGAGAGATTTTAAAAAAGTGCTATTGCGTAAGCCTTAGATAATACGCGGCTTATGGTGTTTGGCCAAAACGCCACCTCGAAAATATAGTGCCACATATTTTTGTTTGCTCTTGGCATACAAAGCTTATCATGATACTATTGTAGTGTCATGTCAACAATGAAAAGACACATAATTCGCAATTCAATGTAGGCGCGGCTTGCCAGCCGCGTTAACGCCGATGGCAATCGGCGGCTACAACTTTAACGACATTTCAATGTTGACATGACAGTAGTGTAACATGTAGTATTTAACAATAACACAACAATATATTATGTACGTAAGAAAAAAAATAAAAGGAGTTATCTCCAAGTAGTTGAAAGCTATAGAACTGACAAAGGTCCGCGCCAGCGTGTTCTATGGACGCTCGGAAGATTAGACGCTTTACAAAATACCGGGAAATTGGATTCGTTAATTCGCTCCGCAATTCGTTTTTCCGAAAAGTTAGCTCTGATAGAAGCTTCTGATAACGCTTCGGAAAATCGGGAGTAAATAAAATTAAAATCGGTCCCGCATTGATTTTTGAACGATTATGGAAAGAGCTTAAAATAGATGATGCAATAAAAACTTTCGCGAATAAAAGGTGTGTTAAAGATTTAATAGAAGAATATATTCTTGGCGCGCGGATGCGCAAAACGAACGAGGTAAAGAAAAACGTTTTGGTTCGTGGCGGACGTTATAAGGAAAAATATTTCAAGCGGCTAAAGTAGCATTACCACCGGCGATACGCGAAGCGCAATGAAGCAATGTTAAAAAAAACCCAAAAATAGAAAATGTAGTGCCACAGCTCATTTTCAGGTTCTTTAAGTGCTTAATATTATGTTACTTGCGAAAAGTCACTGTTTAAGATGGGTTAGAATAAACAGTCTGGGGACGTCCTGTTTTACTTAGAATAAACAGTCCGGGGACGTCCTGTTTTCTTCTATTTTGCATGTTTTTGCCAAGAATTCTTCAAAAAGAAGAGAACCACTCCGGCGCTTTCTGACACTTCTCTTTTGTAAGGAGGAGATTTTTAATGATTTTATGAAGCCAACTTTTTCCATTTTCTATTATTTCATGTTTTGGTTTTCCCATGCGAGAACTTTTTCCACCGATAAGAACAAATCCGAAAACCGGGGCTTTTAACCACTGTTTTTTTGTAAATTCGCAAATAATTTTCAGAGCTGGCTCTACTCGGTTTGCCGGCCACGGCAAAACTTCTAAAATATTAGAAACTTCATCCGGCGGAGACTTTTCTCCTTCTTTTAACAGCCAGATTTTTTCGGTGAAATTTTTTTATGTCCTTCCACAAGAACAAGATCATATTGATTTGCTAATGACTGAAGTTGAAAATCAGAATACTTATCATCAACAGATTTGTGTAATCGCAAAAGGTTTTCGTCACTGGAATGCAATATGACATCGGCGCCGGATTTGAATAACCTGTCGCTGTTTTTTCCGGGATGATCAATATTCAAACGGTGAGAATCATGTTTTACAACGACAATTTGGAGTCCACGGTTGCGGAGTTTCGGCAACAACTGCTCAATGAGAGTTGTTTTGCCGGACGCGCTCCAACCGCAAATTCCAAAAACAGGAAGATGGTCTGTTTTAAAAACGGAGTTCATTGTAATATCCTAGCTGCCTCGTGTCGGTAGTTTGTAAATTCATTGCCAAAGTAAAACAGGACGTCCCGGACTGTTTGCCTCGCGTAAGCTTATAAGCCAAATATTAGCGAACATATTTAACGTCAGACAAACAGTCCGGAGCGTACTGTTTTACATTTATTCCCAGAAAGTAAATTCAACTTTTTCGCCTTTTTTTATTTCCGTATTTGCAGGAACAGCAAAAACGCCGTCAGCTTCCGCTGATGAAATTAAATCTCCTGAACCGTGAGATTTTATCGGCATAAGCAATGTTTCTTCGCCCGAATTAACAAGTTTTGCAAGATGAAATTCAGTTCGGAAATTCTTTGATTTCACTGTCCTATCTACAGGTAAAAACAGTTTTCGGCAACAATCTTCTTTTAGAAATCCCGACATTTTGCGAAGCGCGGGCAAAACTAATTCATGAAAACCTGTCAGCGCACTCAAAGGGTTTCCCGGCAACCCGAAAATGTGTTTGTTGTCGTCCAAAGTTGCGTAAAGAAAAGGTTTCCCCGGTTTCATCAGAACTCCATGAACGTGAATCTCTGCTCCAATATTCTTTATAGCGTCAGGCACAAAATCATATTTGCCGACGGAAACTCCTCCGGAAAGTATTACTACATTATTATTTGCAACTAACTTTTTTAATTTAGCTTCAAGAATTTGAGGATCGTCCGGAGAAGTCTCCATTCCAAAACACTTAAAGCCAGACCGTTTCAAAGCCGCAGCCAAAGCAGGCCCGTTGGAATCACGTATTTGATAATCCTTTATTTCGCAATCACCGTCTAAAGGAAAAAGTTCTTTTCCGGTATTTAAAACTGATACTTTTGGCTTATTGAAAACCTTTACAATACTTTTTCCAACAGAAGCGCAAATTCCTATTTGCGCCGCGTTAAGATTTTGCCGGGATTTGATAACTCTATTTCCTTTTTTTACTTCTTCTCCTCGTTTGCGAATATTCAAACCTTCTTTGGCAGATTCTAAAATTGTAACGCAATCACCATTTTCTTCTGTGTCTTCTACTTTTACAACCGTATCAGCTCCAGGCGGCACAACTGCTCCTGTCAAAATTCTTGCGCATGTGTTCGGCTCGACATTCGGACATTCGGCAGAACCAGCGGCCGTCTCCCCTATTAATTTCAATTGTTTTGGACAATTAATAACATCTTCCGCGCGCACCGCGAAACCATCCATTGCGGAACGGTCTGTCGGCGGCAAGTCTCTATCCGCGAATATTTCTTCAGCAAGGCAAAAACTTGCCGCGTCATTTAAAGCAATATCTATAATATCCAGCGCATGAGTTCGTTCAAGAATAATTTTCCTGGCTTTTTCAATTTTCATTAACATAATTTTTTGTAAGTTTTATTTTGGTTAAATTGTAGCATTTTAAATTCTTTTTTACAAAAATAATTTATAGTTATTAAATTTCAAGAATTTCTTGCCTGACAAAATTCAAGGCAAGTGTTTTTAGACTTCCCTCAACGGTTGCTTCTTTACCGACAAGAATTCTTGTTATCCCTTTTTCCTCCAATAATTCTTTAGTGGGTTTGCCTATCGAAACTATTGTTTTGTTTTTTAAATTTGAAAGCCCCCACAAATCGTCAAATGCTTCAACAGCAGACGCGCTGGCGTAAAATACGGCGTCAAAATCAGGGTAGTTGTTATAACTTATTTGTTCGTTGCGATAAAGAATTTTATCGTCAACAATTACATCAAGTTTTCTAAACTCGTCGGCTAATGATGTTCCTGCTTTTTCAGAACGCAACCGGAGAATTTTTTGACCGGAACTAAAAGTTCCCTTCGCTATTTTCAAAATTCCTTTCGCGCCAAAATCAAATTTAGGTGATGCGTCAGCAAATATCGAAACTTTTTCCAGCTCTTTTTTTGTGCCTTCGCCGCAAACCATTATTTTCGGCAAATTTCTAAAATCAATTTTTGATTTTTTCAGTAATTCTAAAAAGCAGCGGACTGATGAAGGAGAAGTTATTACTATCCAATCATAATTATTTATTTCATTAGTAAATTCCGCGCATTCCTCATTTAAAATTAATTTTATCAACGGTATTTGAACCGGAATTCCTCCAAAATTTCTAACTATTTCTGAAGCTCGATTTTGAAGAGCTTCGCTGCACGTAAGAAGAATTTTTCGACCTGCAAAAGCTCCTGCAGTTTTATCAAAACTAAACTTAAGGGGATTGCCTATAATGAGCAATCCGGGATTTTTAGGATTATCAATTTCCTTAATTTTTTCGCAAATATTTTCAAGGGTCCCTCGCAAAATGATTTCGTTATCGCTATAAGCGCCAAAAACAACCGCCGCAGGAGTTTTTTCTGCTATCCCATCTCTTACTAATTCATCAACAACTTCACGCGCAGTATTGATCGACATGAAAAAAACTATTGGAAGTTCCGATCTTGCTTTTGTGCTAATGGGAGCAATTCCTCCACCGGCTTTTCTTGGTGTCATGGCAACAAAACCTCGAGAAATGTTTCGACGTGTAAGCATCATCCCGGAACTCGCCATCGCTGCGTTGATGCTGCTAATTCCCGGAATCACTGAGTAAGGAAGCCGAAGTTGTTCTAATTTTTCAACTTCTTCTGCAAGCCTTCCAAAAATGCAAGGATCGCCTGCTTTAAGTCTTACAACTTTGTATCCTTTTCTGGCAAAATCCGCTAACATTCCTGTAATTTCTTTTTGAGAAACTGAGTGCTTGCCACTCCTTTTTCCTACCAAAATACTTTTTCCAGATAGAGAAAGCTCTTCTAATAATTTTTCGTCCTGAAGATGGTCGTGAAGACAAATTTCACAATTTTGAATTGCTTTTAAGGAAGCAGTTGTGCATAAACCGGCATCGCCAACTCCTGCTCCCGCGAAGGTTACTGACTTTACAAATAATCCCCGCAAAGTCGAGAATCTTTTATCTCCTTTTCTAAAAGTTAAGGCAAGAGTTCCCTGGCCCTCAGGAGTTGGCAATTTTTTTAGAGGGATCCACTCGGTTATTCTGTTCTGCAAATTGAGTCGCAAAAGCGCCGCCCCCGCCATAATTATCATGTCAAATTTTCCCGCATCTAATTGACTTATGCGGTCTTCGATATTTCCGCGAATAGTTAAAAGTTCTGCTTTCGGAAAATATTGCTTGCAATATTTTTCGCGGCGGTCACTGCTGACACCTATTTTAATTTTCTTTTCTGATATCGTGTTTGTGTTGCAATAAATGTAGCCGCCGGTTGCTATCGGCGTTTCGCAATTATCCGGTTTTGTCGGAAACGAGGCTGTCAAGCCGCGGCTACATTGGGTTTCGATTGTTTTATTTTTCGGCAAAATAATAACATCGCGAGGGTCTTCGCGCCATGGAAGCCAAAACCAATCAATATCATCATGCACCGGATCAGGAAGATCTTTTGCGCTATGAATGGCGCAGTCCAATTGTCCGTTTATGACAAGGTCATCAAGATCTTTTGTAAAAAAGTTTCCGGGAGTTTTGCGCAAGTCGGTTTTTCTGTCGCGGTCGCCCGGCGAAGAACTTTTAATTAATTCCCACTTTATTTCCGGGAAAAGTTCTTCAAACTTTTTTATAGCATTCCGGGACTGAATAACAGCAAGGTTACTGGTTCTCGTTCCCGTTTTGAAAACTATTGATGATTTTGTCATGCCTTTTTTTATGTTTTGCAATAATTGAGTCTGTCAGTTTGAAAACTTCTGTCATGTCTACTGTTTCTTTGCGATACCAATGTTTCAAATCATCCAGGTCTACTACTTTCAAACCCGGCATAATATTATGAATTTCAGGTTCTACATTTCGTGGAATTGATAAATCAATAATTGTTATTTCTTTTTCCCGGTCAAAAAACGGAGCGTGGCCTTTGTGAAGAACATATCCGGAACTGTTAGTCGCGCAAATTACTATGTCGGTTGAAGGAAGGCGTTCGCGCAATTCGTTTAAAGAAAAAAGCCGGCTTTTATTCTGCCATTCCAGAGGCATTTCAGGTTTGTTGGAATGATAACACCAATAACAGTTGCAGCCTGCTTCAACTGCGCGTCTGACAAGTCCTTTGCCAATAATTCCAGCGCCTATAATCATGACAGTTTTGCCGGAAAAGTTTTGACATTCTACTTTCAGATAGTCAATACCCAAGTCTTCAATTTCGAAACCATGGAGGATAGGCGTTGTAACTTTTCTTATGTCTTTTGACAAATGCAGCGCAGAAGAAATCCAGTCGTGCATCATGCCGCCCGCCCAGTTCTGTTCTTCTGCAAGGTTTAGAGCTTCTTTTACCTGCGCCACAATATGATGTTCTCCGGGAACCTGCGAACGCAATCCGGCGGTAACGGTTGCCAAATGTTTGAAAGCATCAAATCCGCGCTTTTCATAGTAACATGTATCAGAAATTTTATCAAATCCGAAAATTCGTTTCAATAAATTATTGACTTCAGGCGCAAGCGAAACTATTGCAATTAGTTCCATGCGATTGCAAGTATTCAATAAAATAAATTCATGAATTCCTTTCAGCCCTGCTATCATTTTTCCTGTTTCTATTAATTTATCACCCGTAAGCTGAAATTTTTCTCGAGTTTCAAGAGGAAGATAGTTGTGGCTTGTTCCAACAACAAGTTTATCTAAATTAGTTACCATCTCAATATGCTTTACAAGATTTTTTTTTACAAGTCTCGATCGCCGACACGATTTTCCGCCTGACGAAACAGAAATAGTAAGTCCTGATTCACGAAAAGTTGCCGGAGAAACAAAATCGCTTTCAGACCAATTGCCATCTACACAGCTACAAAGAATTTTTTTTGAGTTGCATAAATTAAGAACTTTTCGATTAATTTCTTTGTTACTGGTTGCTGCAAAAACGACAAACTTATTTTCTAAATCTGAACTTTTAAATTCTCGTTCAAATAAATTTATCAAGCCTTTTGAGAAAAGTTCTTTTATTTCTGTTTTAATTTCTGGAGCAACAACTGTAACATTTGCTTTCGCCTCTAAAAGCGACCTGATTTTTCGCAGTGCAACTTTTCCTGCACCTACAACAAGACAGCTGCGATTTTCTGCCAACAAACAAATAGGAAATATTGGTTTAATATATTTATTTCTTTTCATTTTAATCTTTGTCTATTACAATAAACCTTTTTCTGTCTGTTAAATCTTTTAAAATTTTAATTTTTAAAAAACCATTTTTTTTTGATATTTTTATCAACTCATCTGCTTGTTCAGGAGAAAATTCTCCTATAAAAATCCCGCCGGGCAACAATCTTGATTTTAAAGAAGCAATTATCTCCCGATAATCATCAAGGCCGTCTTCGCCGGAAAACAAAGCTGTTGAAGGCTCATGCTCAAGCTCCGGCCCAAGCTTTTCTCCTGCTTTAACATAAGGCGGATTAGAAACAATTAAATCAAACTTCAAATCTTTTGGAAAAGCATCAAACCAGCTTCCTAAATAAAATGAAATATTTTCTTCAACACCATTTTTTCTCGCGTTTTTCTTTGCTAAGGCCAATGCTTTTTCACTTTTATCACAAACATGCCAATTTATTCCCCCTTTCCTAAAGGGGGTTAGGGGGATTTGATTTATTTGTAATTTATTATTTGAATTTTGGGATTTATTTCGAGTTTCGAATTTCGAATTTCGAGTTTCCAGCGCTACTGCAATGGGAATACACCCGCTTCCTGTACCAAGATCAGCGCATTTTACAGGTTCTTTTTTCTCTTTAATATATTCTGAAACATATTCAACAAGAAGTTCCGTTTCCGGCCTTGGAATAAGAACGTCGGGCGTAACTTCAATTACCGCCCCCGCGAACTCAATTTCGCCAATCAAATACTGCAGAGGATATCTTTCAGCTCTTTTTGAAATTAAATCTTCATATTTTTTTCGTTGGTTCTCTGTCAACACCGAACCAGGTTCAGTAATTAATTTATTACTGCCAAGAACTAATTCCAGCAACCAGCGAGCTTCACGATCTGCAGGATGAATTCCAACAAAATCCAGCTCCGCTTTCCCCCAGGCAAGAGCTTCTTTTAAATTTCTATCAGTATTTAATTTTGGATTTTTCAAAAAGCAATATTATTTTTTCATTAGAAGGGGAAGAAGGCAAAAAGTTTTTTAGACCAATTTGAGCAATTAGAGCAATTAGAAATTAATCTTCTTCTTTTTCTTCTAAACTTCTAGTGTCGTGTCGGCAAAAATTGTAGCCGCCGATTGCTATCGGCGTTTCGGAATTAATCGATTTCGCCGGAAACGCGGCTGGTCCCGAGGCGCTTGCGCGCTCGGGACGCCTACATCTAATTTTAATTTTTTCATTGTTGACATGACAGTTGACAGTAGTGTCATGTCAACAATGAAAAGTTAGCAAAAAGAATGCAAATCTTTTGTAGCCGACCTCGCTGATGTCGGATTTTTGGACGATGTTTTTGCAAGTCTTAACAAGCTTAGTTCTTATTTCCAACCTCAGCGAGGTCGGCTACAACAAACGCAGCTCATTGTGCATTCTAATATTTCGCTTTTACGACATTGCAAAGTTGACATAACACTAGTAAAATATTTTTATAAACAAAATAATTTAGTGACAAAATGATTTTTTAAATTGAGCAACCACGTTTTTTCCATTCGACATAATTTGTCGATTGCATTCGTCTTTGTTTTCAATCTTACACTCCATTTTCTTCATCATCAACTTTTTCTGTATTGGCCCATGTCATTTTTTCTCCTTGTTGTTAGTTACAATTTTGCAATCTGTTCTTTTGCTTTTTTAGAAAACTCGCATTTTGCTGCACTAAAGATTGCTTCGACATTGGTAAGTCTATAATATCCAGGTATATACTTTCCCCATCTTTTCACCTGACTTTCTGTCCCTCATAAGCAGGGTTTTTCTATAAGTTTCACCAATTGCCTCGTTAAGTTTGGCATTCTTTCAATTCATTTAAAGTTTTTTTGTTATTTTCATAGTGTTTTTTTGACTATATTGCCATTTTCAAGATGCCATGGCAATTTGGTATCGTCTGATTTACTATTGTGTTCGGCAATCGTATTTAATAAAATCTTTTTCCCTAAATCTGTAATCATGATAAGTTATTTATGTAAGTTGATAAATTATTTTCAATTGTGAGCTTCAATACCGTTCCGAATGGTTCCAAGCAAAGGTTTTAATAACTAATTTCAGGCTCATTTACATTTTTAAAAGTATTTTTAGCTGGATGATAAAGGGCGGTAGTTTTTTTTTGCAAAAAGCAATTAAATTAGCATGAGAGAAATATTTTTCAAGAGAAAAATTCATTTTTTGTTCTCCATTTTATTTTACGCTTTAATAAATATGATGTATTTTGTTACTTGATTCCTAATGATTTTATCACATTGCCGCCTTTAAATCAATTTTTTTTATTTTATATAATTTCCTGAAAATTTCGCGAGCGAAATCTCCCGATTATCGTTAATTAGGCGTTACTCGAAAAAGCTTAGCTGATCACAAGCCCAAATGTAGCCGCAGCTTGCTATCTGCGCTATTTGCGAAAAAAATATAATAAGCATCAACCCGAAACCAACATTTTCTTTAACAAAATAATTTATAACCCTAAATTTTCCAGGCGCTCAAAATGATTTTTTTATCTTGTAAACCCTGTCAATCCTGTCGATTCTTGTTAAATTTTTCTCACATGGATGCTTATAATTCAATATTTACAAATTCCATTTTTTTTTAATTAATTTTTTGATATAATTGCAATTTATGAAAAATATAGTATTTAAATATTTTTTGTTTGCTGCTTGTGGCGTGTTCCTTGCCGGATGCGGTTCTGATAAAAGCAAGGATTCCACAAGCTGGAAATGCGTCAAGGTCTTTTCCCAAAACAAAGTTTTATGCCAAAAGGGAAAGCAGGCTGTTGCCGTTACTTTAGCAGGTTTGCTTGTTCCCGGCGCTACAGACCTTAAAGGCAAAGATTATATTTTTGAGAGTTCTTTATGCTCAAGCAGCGTTTATGAAAAGTGCTCCAAAGAAGCTTTAGAATGTGTAGCTGAGTTGGCGCTCAACCAGCCGGTGAAAATTGTGCCCGAGCCTGCTCCCGGCGCGAAAAAGTTGGCCGCACAAGTAATTACAAGCCGCGGAAGCGATGTGGCAAAAACTCTTTTGCTGGAAGGCCTGGCAATTGCAGAGAAAACTAATTCTCCGGGTTCTTATTCCCGGTACCAAAGTCGGGCGATGAATTTAGAAAGAGGGCTTTGGAAAAGCAGTAAAATGCATGGCGACATTTTTGCTGTCAAAAGCAATGTTGAGATAACCGTTGGAAAGGACAAGGATCAGAAAAAAAGAACTGTAAAAGGGCTTCGCAGGTTTCATTCGCCGGACTTAATCCGTGCTCCGCTTTTGGAAGACGCCGATACTTCCAAAGAAGAAAAATCTTTCGTGCTTATTAATTGCAAAGCAGCTATAAGTATTAAGATTAAGCCGCCGCCAAAAGAGTATGAACTTACTGTGATGTTCAGGCCATTAGCGCGCGTTAATATTTATTCCGGGCCTTTAGATTCTTTCAAGAAAGATGACCTAAAATGGGAAGAAGAGTTTATTAACGCAAAAGGCGGAGATTATATTAAAGCTGAGTTAGAGTACGAGATTTTGGAACTGAATTTAGTAACAAGAAGCGGCACAAAAGTGTATTCCGGTTATATTGTTGAAGGATATGAATTAAAAATTTTAGCGAACGAAGAAACTATTTTTAGAAAAACGGAAGAATATTCCGACAAAGAAGTTTTAGACAAATTAGAAAAATCTGAAGCGGTGTTTTTTTGAGGAGAAAGGTGTCGGATGTCAGGTGTCAGGAATAAGAAAATGCTCGAAAAAAAGCTTAGTCCCGTTAGGGACGTAATATTTGTAGAAATAGAGACCAAAAAACCGTGCTGAAAGTGCGGAATATAAATTATTCGAATAAAATATAACGTACTTAAAAGCACGAAAAAGTGTTTTAGATTCTATTCTACAAATTTTTTGCTCCTAATGGAGCAAATTTGGGGAAGTTTTACTAAAATAAAATAACAAACCAAATAACAAGGAAATTTTATTATGACTAAAAAAAGAGTTAACAGTAAAGAAGTGCCTGAAGTCGCTTTTCCGATAGGTGGAATCGGTGCGGGATGTGTATCAATTAATAGTTGGGGCGGGCTTCAGGACTGGGAAATTTTTAATTCTCCCGGCAAAGGAAACGCTAACCCATTTTCGTTTTTTACACTTTACGCAAAACCGAAAGGTAGTGATGCGGTAACAAAAGTTTTGCAAGGACCGGTTGCAAGAGAATTCGGGTGCGATACACGCGGGTTTGGCGCAGCAAGCGGTGCAGGATTACCACATTTTAGAGAGAGCAATTTTTCTGCTTCATACCCTTTTGCAAACATTGAATTTAAAGATAAAAAGATGCCGGTACGTGCAGAAGTAACCACCTGGAACCCATTTATTCCCGGCAACGACAAAGATTCGTCAATTCCCTGCGCAATTTTTCAATGGACAATAACGAATCCCACGAAGAAAAAAGTAGCTGCGACTATTTTTATGAATATGACAAACATAGTCGGGGGCGGGGATGCGACTGAAGAAAACAAAATAAACAAATATCGGGATACAAAAATTGCACGAGGACTTTTCTTAACAAAAAAGCAAGAAAAAAAGAAAAATTTTAGACAAGGCTCTATTGCCATTGCAACTCCTCATAAAAAAGTTACAAAACTTGTTCACTGGTATCGTGGTGGATGGTTTGATGGCATAACAGATTTTTGGACACAGGCACAAACAGGTCAACTTGACGATTCAGTAAAAGAAAGTTTTTCCAAGGGCGAAATATGTTCAATGGGTGCTCAATTCACATTAAAACCCGGCGAAAAAAAGACAATTCCTTTTGTCGTAACCTGGCTAACCCCGCAAGGAAAAGCGCCTTTTATTTTGATGCCTTTTGGAAAAGAAATTGTGGAAATTCCTTACAAAACTTATCAGGAAGCACTATGGAAAGATGCCTGGGACGTAGCTGAATATGTTTTAAAGAATCTTGGAAAACTTGAAAAAGATACTAAACTTTATGATGAAACTATTCGTGCTACTACTTTGCCGGATTATGTTATTGATTCAATAACAATGACAAGTTCTATTTTAAAATCTCCTACTTGTTTGCGCTTTGAAAACGGAGATTTTTGGGCGTGGGAAGGCTGCCATAATGATAAAGGTTGTTGCCATGGAACTTGCACTCATGTTTGGAACTATCAGCAAATGATACCATTTCTGTTTCCAAGTCTGGAAAGAAATATTCGGGAAAGTGAATACAAATACAGCGTAGATAAAGATGGGGCTATGGGTTTTCGACTTGATCTTCCTCTTGGCGATAAACTTGGGAAAGAAACGTTTGCGTGTGCCGATGGACAGTTTGGCTGTGTTTTAAAAGCGTATCGGGATTGGAAAATTCTTGGTGATGATAAATGGCTAAAATCTCTTTGGCCGAAAATTAAAAAAACTGTTGATTATACTTTCAAAAAATGGGATTTTGATAAAGATGGCGTCATGGAAGGAATTCAGCATAATACTTATGACATAAATTTTTGGGGTCCGAATACCATGTGCGGCTCGTTTTATCTTGGCGCTCTGCGTGCAGCTGAAGAAATGGCATCGCATCTTGGCGATACTAAAACCGCAGAATTTTACCATGAACTTTTTGAAAAAGGAAGCAAATGGTCGGACGAAAATCTTTTTAATGGCGAATATTATATTCAAAAAGTAAATCTTGATGCAGCAAAAGGAAAAGGTTTGCCAAAAAAACTTTCGCATGATGATTGGTGGCGCGGACCTGTTGTTGACGGTTACCCAAAATACCAATACGGAAAAGGATGTCTGACTGACCAGCTTCTCGGGCAGTTATTCGCGGAAATAACCGGACTTGGCGATCTTTACAAAGGTAAAAATATCGATAAAACCGTTGATAGTATTTTTAAATATAATTTCAAGGAAGACTTTTTCGACCATGCAAATGTTCAAAGAATTTTCGCGCTTGATGATGAAGCCGGAACAGTTTTATGTTCATGGCCGAAAGGCGAAAAAGAAAGATTTCCGTTTCCATATTCTGAAGAAGTTTGGACAGGGATAGAGTATGCAATAGCAGCGCTTCTTGCGTATCGCGGAAGAACTGAAAAAGCTCTGAAAATTGTCAAAGCTGTCCGCGAAAGATACAACGGCGTAAAATGGAATCCTTTTGATGAAGTGGAGTGCGGACACCATTACGCAAGAGCAATGGCAAGTTACGCGTTACTTTTGGCTTTTTCAGGATTTGAAGCTGACATTCCTAACAAAAAAATAAAGTTTGCACCAAAACTTAATGAAAAAGATTTCAAAACTTTCTTTTCTGTGGATTCTGGATGGGGACTTTATTCTCAAAAACTTGAAAAAAAATCTGGTAAAATCGTATTAGACGTTCGTTACGGAAAATTAAAACTAAAACGTTTGGGGCTTGGTATTTTAGGAAAGAAAAATGTTTCCGCTAAGCTCGGACGAAAGAAAGTCGATTGCAAAATTGTGTCTAATAAAAAAGGTTCGGAGGTTATTTTCAATCGTGGAATTGGAATTAACTCGAAAAATAAACTTGTGATAATGTTTGAAATTTAATGATGAACATTATTTTTTTCTGGGAACACCGAGCTCCAGCTCGGTTGAAAAAATGTTGAATGCAAATGAAATAACATGTACTCATGTTCAACAACATAAAATGTCAATTGTTTACTTCGTGCCTCGTTCACTTTTCAATTGGAATATTTTATACCGAGCTGGGGCTCGGTGTTCCCAGAAAACTATTTATTAAGTTTTTTTTCAATTTCATCAGCTGCTTCTATTGAGCCGAAAACAATAAGCACATCATCTTTTTTTAAGATTGTATCAGCTCCCGGACTAATATTTATTTCTCCATTTTTTTGTTTAACAGCAACAACATTCAATCCAGTTTCGGAGCGGATTTTGAGATCAACAATAGATTTATTTTCCCAGTCGCAATTTTCTTTGATATTAATTTCCCTTAGCCCCAGATTTTTATTCTTAAGCCCAAGAAGTTCTCCAAGAAATTTTATTACATGCGGCCTTAAAACAATATTAGCAATATGATGTCCGGCAACTTCGTTAACAAGAATAACTTTATCAGCTCCGGCACGGAGAAGTTTACTTTCGTTTTGTTTATTTGAAACGCGGGCAGTGATAAAAATATCCGGCGCCATTCCACGCGCAGTAAGAGCGACAAAAATATTATCAACGTCTTCTCTGAGTGCAGAAACAAGAGCTTTAGCATGTTTAATTTCGGCTTTTTTCAAAACTTTTTCAGAAGAGGCATCATCACAAATACATGGCACATTCATTTCATCTAAAGTTTCACAAATATCAGGGTCTTTATCGATAACAACAACTTTTTCGTTGTCGGCAAGAAGTTCTTTAAGGGTAAAATTTCCTGTAACTCCGCAGCCGCAAAGTATAATATGATCTTTTAAGTGTTTAATGCCATGTTCCATTTGTCGCCTCTTAATTAATTTTGATAAGTTGACTCCGATAATTACTGAAAAAACTACAGACAAAGTATAAGCAGCCACGCCCACACCGGCAAGTGACAAGACAATAGTAAATAATTTACCGTTATCAGCCAGTGGCCTGACTTCCCGAAACCCAATAGTGGTAACTGTGATAACCGTCATATAGAGCGAGTCAAGAATAGACCAATTTCCGAGGAAGCGATACCCCAGCGTGCCGAAAACAATTACAGCCAGCAGGAGAGCCACCGCAATTGTCAGTTGCCTTACAAGCTCTCTTCTTGTAAATTTATCTGTCTGCAGGTTAAAGTTCAGCATAAAATAATTATATCAAAAATTTATTTTTTTACAATGAATTTCTCGAATAACTAATTAACTGTTCTCAATCAACATAATTTGTTGGTTGCAATCGACAATTTTTGGCGATTGAAAGTTTTTGGAGAAGAAACTCGATTACCCCCTCTCCCTCTTTTTAAAAGGGGGGAATAAAAAAACGCCTTGTAAAAATTTACAAGGCTTTTTTTTAACATGCGAGTCGCATGTGCTACATTCTATTCGTGTTCGCGGTCTACATATTGCTTTTTGTAGTATTCGAGATATTCCCCGCTTTTGATTTTTTCCCACCACCATTTGTTGTTCACATACCAGTCTATTGTTTCACGGATGCATTTCTCGAAATCATGTGAAGGGGACCATCCGAGCGCCATGGTTTTGTCGCTGCAAAGCGAGTAACGTCGGTCATGTCCCATTCTGTCTTTTACATAAGTTTTAAGAGAATCAGGTTTTTTAAGATGGTCAAAAATAATATCCACGACATCGATGTTTTCGCGTTCGTTTCCGCCTCCGATATTGTAAACTTCACCGTCAACGCCATTTTGAATAACACAGTCAACGCCGCTGCAATGGTCTATAACGTGCAGCCAGTCGCGGACATTTTTTCCGTCGCCGTAAATCGGCACGGGTTTGTCTTCAAGAAGGTTAGTAACAAAAAGCGGGACAAGTTTTTCCGGGTATTGATAAAAACCATAATTGTTTGAAGCGCGGGTGATGCAAATCGGGATTCCGTAGGTCGCGAAATAGCTGTAAGCAAGCCTGTCTGCGCCGGCTTTGCTCGCGGAATACGGGTTCCTCGGCAAAAGCTGGTCGGTCTCAACCGAAGACCTGCCAAACTCAATAGTTCCGTAAACTTCGTCGGTAGAAATCTGGATAAATTTTTTCAAGCCATGAGACCTGGCGGCTTCCAAAAGAACGTAAGTGCCGTAAACGTCGGTAGTGATAAAGTCGCTGGGGTTACCTATCGAGCGGTCAACATGTGTTTCGGCGGCAAAATTAACTGCGAAATCAATGCCGCCGGCGAAAATTTTGTTAACAATTTCTTCATCCGCGATATCGCCGTGAACGAAAGAATATCTCGGGTCATTTTCGACATCTTTAAGATTTTCGAGGTTTCCCGCGTAAGTCAGTTTATCAAGATTGATAACTTCACAATCAGGATAAGTTTCAAGCAGATAATGAACAAAGTTCGAGCCAATGAATCCGGCGCCGCCGGTAACTAAGTATTTCATGATTTAATGATTTAATGATTTAATGATTTTTGGACAAAATGGACTTAATTGACGTCGGACGTTTTTCCTATTAAAGGATTAACGTCCAACGTCAAATGTCAAACGTCTAATTTTATTTTTTTCTTGTAATTTTGCGCCAGATGAGCAGAATCGGGCTGGCAACAAAAATTGACGAATAAGTACCAACAATCACGCCGACGAGCAACGCGAAAGCGAAACTCTTAATAACTTCTCCTCCAAACAGATAGAGGAAAAGCACAACAATCAAAGTAGTAAGCGATGTAAGAATCGTACGCGATAAAGTTTGATTGATTGACAAGTTCAAAATATCTTTGAAGCCCGCTTTTCTGTCAAGATAAAGGTCTTCGCGAATTCTGTCAAAAACAACGATAGTGTCGTTCAGCGAATAACCCACAATAGTAAGCAGGGCGGCGATGACGCCAAGAGTAATCTGATGTCCGGTCAACGCGAATACTCCGAGTGTGATTAAAACGTCATGAGCCAGAGCGATAATTGCAGCCAGCCCGAAGCCGAATTCTTTGAATCGGAACCAAATGTAAAGAATAATAGCGGCGAGGGCTATAAGGATAGACCAGACCGCTTTTGTTTTTAATTCTTCACCGATGGCGGGTCCGATTCTGTCTATTTCAAGCATAACGGGATTATCTTTCGCGAAAGCGTTTTCGAGCGCCGCAAAAGCGTTTGTAGAAGAATTAAATGCGCTTCTAACCATAATTTCTTTGCCGTCTTCTATCCTCTGGATAGTACTTTCACCCAGGCCGATAGTTGACAAAGCTTTGCGAACTTCAGCAACAGGAATCTCTTTGTCAAACTTAACGCGGATCATGTCACCGCCAGTCAATTCGATGCCTTTAATCGGCTTTTCAAAAAGAGACTCGCCTGAAAGGGCTTTTCCCTGTGCAGTAGCTTTATTTTGGTTGGAGTTTCTAATAGAAAAAACCGACATACCAACAATAATAACCGCGAGAGAAAGCACATAAGCAAAATATCTTTTTGAGAGAAAGTCAATGCTCGGTCTTGAGAAGAATTGGAGCATTTTAATAGACTTGAAGGTTTCGCGCGAAGCCATGAAATCAAAAATGAATCTGCTTATTATAAGCGAAGTAACCATACTTGCAAGGATACCGATAATAAGAGTCAGCGCAAACCCGCGGATCGGGCCTGTACCCAAAGTGTATAAAATTATCGCGGTAAGAATTGTGGTTACGTTCGCGTCAACGATAGTAACTTTCGCGTGGGCAAACCCTTCCCTGATAGCGCGCTTCAGGTCGTCCTTCTTTTTAAGTTCCTCGCGGATACGTTCGAAAATAAGAACGTTCGCGTCAACAGCCATACCAATTGTAAGAATAATACCCGCAATGCCGGGAAGAGTCAGTGTCGCTCTGAAAAACGCGAGAACAGACATCAAAATAAGAATGTTCAACGCGAGCGCGAAATCCGCTATCAAACCCGCAAGCAGATAATAAACAGCCATAAAGACCACAACGCAGATAAGCCCGAGAATCGCTGCGTTGACACCGCGCCGGATAGAATCTGCTCCAAGTGTGGCGCCGATAGTTCTGTTTTGGATAACTTCCATTTTCGCCGGCAGAGCGCCGCTTCGCAAAACAAGCGCCAGGTCGGCTGCTTCCCTCTCAGTGTAAGTTCCCTGGATAATCGGCGAAGCGTCAATAAACTTATAAAGGAGCGGCGAAGAGTAAATTACATCGTCAAGAATAATAGAAAGTTTATTAACAACTTTTTTAGATTCGTAATCATTTTTACATTTCCTGGAAATGCTTTTCAGGCGCGCCATTCCCCTGCCGTCAAGTTTAAGTTGAACATGCCTGTCGCTGGCGGTTCTCGCAACATTAACTTTAGCGTCTTTCAGCGACATACCGTCAATCGCCACATCTTTTTTAATCAGGACAAACTCGCGGGAAACCGTTCCAAGCTGAGGGTTCGGAATAGGCCTTCCCAACATGATCATGCAGTCCTGTGGAATTCTTTTCTGGACTTCCGGATCGTTAAGAATCTTTTTAAAATAATCCGTGTCAGTATCTTCTATCTGGTATGCCCTGTAAGAAATGTTGTCTTCAGGAGTAGCTCCGGAATCTACCTGAAGCTTATCTTTTATTTTGTAAATCCGGTCAATGCTGTTAATAGTTCTCTCAGTAAGTTTTTCGCTTGCGGCGAGATGAAACTCCATTTTCGCCGTTTTCTTAAGCAGGCGGAGAACCCTGTTCGGGTCTTTTTCTCCGGGAAGCTGAACAACTATCCGCGCGACATTGTTTTGAACTTGGATGCTCGGTTCTGTAAGCCCGAGTTCGTTGATTCGGTTTTCTACAACACGCCTTGCCTGCTCCAGCGCGCGAATTTTTGTTTTAGCAATATAGTCAGCCTTAAGAGTTACATAAAACTTCGATGCCTCGAGCTCTTCATAGTTTGGAATAGTAATAACATTATTGTAATCCAAGTCGGAGTTAAGCGCCTGGCAGGCTTTTTTCGCTGCCGCTACATTGTCGAAAGTCAATTCTATTTTGTTATTTGCAGTGTCTGTAACAAACTTGTATTCAGCATCTTTCTCCCTTAAAGAATCTTTTATCCTTTCACGAACGTTCTGGTTTTGCACTCGAACGGCATCGTCCAAATCAACTTCAAGAACAACATACAAACCGCCCTGAAGGTCAAGCCCGAGGTTTATAACGCGGTCTCTGTCCCCCTGCCACCATTTTTTTATACTGAACGCAAGCCTTGCGAAGAAATCGTCCTTCGGGATCTGCATTTCTTCTTCTTTCCACAAGCCAAGTTCATCGTTCTGCATATCTCCGATTAATTCGATTCTTCTTTCTTCTGTATATGTTCCCCATCTTATTGTCGGGTAAACAAAGTACAGGCAAAGCAAAACTCCCAAGGCAATAATAATACCTTTTACACGTAATTCACGAGTCATAATTTTTCCTTACTTATAATAAATTTCAAAATCGTAGATTTAGGTAACAATGGCATGGAAGACGCCTGCCTAACATTTCGAAATCGTAGATTTAGTTTACATTTTAAGAGTTTTCGCCGGCTTTCTCAATTACGGCGGCAATAGCCGATTTCGCCAGCTCTACGCGGGTCTGATCGTCTATCTGAACACGAACAGTTGCTTCACTGACTTTTTTCACAGTGCCGTAAATTCCGCCTGTTGTAACTATTTTATCGCCTTCGGCAACGGTATTAATCATTGCCTGTTTTTCTTTTTGTTTTTTCTGCTGCGGACGTATCATCAAAAAATACATGATGGCAAAGAACCCGACAAGCATAATTATCCCGCCGTAAGGGTTTCCTTTTCCTTCACCCTGGGGAGTACCCATGGCAAAAGCCGATGCCGCCATAATAACAGCAAAATTAACAGATATCAATAATTTTTTCATTTTAAATTTTATGTTAGGTTATAAGTGTTTAATTCAATCCAATCAGGTCCTGAATTACCGGCGAAAATTTTACAACTACCGGGGCAAAAACAACGCTTACCATGCTCATAAGCTTAATAAGAATATTAAGCGAGGGACCTGAAGTGTCTTTGCAGGGGTCGCCAACAGTGTCACCGACAACAGCGGCTTTGTGAGCTTCCGAACCTTTTCCGCCATAGTGGCCTTTTTCAATATATTTTTTCGCGTTGTCCCACGCGCCGCCCGCATTATTAAGAAGGCACGCGAGAACGAATCCTGAAGTCAATCCGCCAACTAGCAGACCTATAACTCCCGGAACACCAAGAATCAATCCTGAAACGACCGGGACAATAATAGCCAGCAGCGACGGCACCAGCATTTCTTTCTGCGCTCCTGCTGTAGAAATGTCTACACAGCGCGCGTAATCAGGCGTTCCGCTTCCGTCCATAATTCCCGGAATTTCCCTGAACTGGCGGCGAACTTCGTTAACCATGGCGCCGGCAGCCCTACCGACAGCTTTCATTGTCATCGCGCAGAAAACGAAAGCCATCATAGCGCCTATAAAAATACCGGAAAGAAGCAGAGGGTTCATAATATGAAGGTCATAATTTTTCACGAAATCCATAATTTGGGCGTTGGAAGCGAGGATAGCTTTTCCTGCCTTGGAAATTTCAAGTTCGCTTGTAAAGCCCATAAAAATTTTATCGATGTTTGCTTCCGCGAGCCTGCCCACCCAGATTTTAACTTCTTCAACGTAAGCGGCAATCAAAGCCATAGCTGTAAGAGCGGCAGAACCGATAGCAAATCCTTTTCCGGTAGCCGCTGTAGTATTTCCGAGGCTGTCAAGAGCGTCAGTTCTTTTTCTGACTTCTTCTCCAAGCCCGCACATTTCAGCGTTTCCGCCGGCGTTATCAGCTATAGGCCCGTAAGCATCCGTGGCGAGAGTAATTCCGAGAGTCGCAAGCATGCCAACCGCCGCAAAGCCTACTCCGTAAAGCCCCATTGCCATATTAGTGAATCCGCCCGCGAAACCAAAGGCGCATAAAATTCCGATTACAATTGTTATAACGGGAATTCCCGAGGAAAACATTCCTACCGCGAGGCCGTCTATAATCGTTGTTGCTGCCCCCATTTCTGTTTGCTCGGCGATGCCTTTTGTCGGAGAAAATTCGTCTGATGTGTAATATTCAGTCGCCTGCCCGATAATAACACCAGCCAGCAATCCCGAAACAACTGAACCGAAAATACCCCAGCCAAGCCCCATCAACTGGCAAATTACAGCCACGGCAATCAAAATCAGGACAGAGCTGCCAAGCGTTCCTATAAGCAGGGAATTCAGCAGATTTTTTTGCGTAGCTCCTTCTTTACACTTAACCATAAAAATTCCGACTATGGAAAGGATAATTCCTATTCCTGCAACTGACATCGGAGCGAGAACATAGTTCAAAGCTTTTTCGGCTCCGCCGAGGTGGGTGCACAAAGCCGCTCCAAGCGCCGCTGTCGCAAGAATAGAGCCGCAATAAGATTCATAAAGGTCGGCGCCCATGCCTGCCACGTCACCAACATTGTCGCCAACGTTATCGGCGATAGTCGCGGGATTTCTCGGGTCATCTTCCGGGATGCCGGCTTCTACTTTTCCGACAAGGTCAGCGCCTACGTCTGCTGCTTTAGTATAGATTCCGCCGCCTACACGCGCGAACAACGCCTGTGTAGAAGCGCCCATTCCAAAAGTAAGCATCGTTGTGGTAATTTCCACGAGTTTTTCCGCGCCGGTTGTTCCCGGATGAACAAGCTGAAGCCCGAAAAGCGACCAGCCGGCTTCCATATGTTCAGGAGTGAAAACGAATTTATCAAGAATAATCCACCATACGGCGACATCGAGCAAGCCGAAACCTACAACTACAAGCCCCATAACCGCTCCTGAGCGGAAAGCGACCTGCAAACCTCTGTTCAATCCTTCTGTTGCTCCCTGTGCGGTTCTCGCGCTGGCGTTTGTAGCGGTTTTCATTCCCAGAAATCCGCAAAGCCCCGAGAAAAAACCTCCCGTAAGGAACGCCACCGGCACAAACGGATTTTGGATTTTCATGAAAGCAAGAACAACAAAAAGTATAAAAAGTATAGCGAAAACTAAACTTACTACTTTATATTGGCGGAAAAGATATGCCATGGCGCCTTCGCGGACATGCTGAGCTATCTCTTTCATTTTGTCTGTTCCTTCACTGGCGCTCATCATTTTCTTGTAAAAAATGATTGCAAAAATCAAAGCCAGAACTGCAGCACCAAGTATAAGGTAAACCCCCATCGGAGCTGTTACCTCGCTTCCTTTCGCAGCCATCGCGTTAGAACTTAACACACTTAAAACAATTCCCGCAAGAACAAACAAATTTTTCATATTTAATCCCCTCTTAAGTTTATTTAATTTAAATAAAGTTAGTTTACTATAAAATGGTGGTAATTATACCAGTTTTGCTCTTTTTTGTCAAAGTTTTTTTGTAATAGGATTTTTTGAAATGAAAAAAATGATGATTCCGTAATTTTGTTGATTGGCTAAAGTGCGTCATTTCGACTTTCCCCCGGCGAATGCCCGGGCAAAATGGCGCCGGCCACCAAAACCTGGCCTGTGACATCTGAAATCTGTCTTCCGGCTTCCGGCGCTCCAATATTTAGGACGCCGGGGACAGCGCCTCTCCATCACTCCATCACTCCATTTTTAATTAGTTCCAGCAATGTTTCTCTTTCGTTAAGTTCAGGATTTTGCAGAACTTTTTCAAAGCAGTTTTTTAATATCTTTCCGACTTCCCTTCCCGCCGGTATTCCCAATTCTTCCATTATATCTTTGCCGTTTATGGCAAGGTCGGTTATCTTAAGCGCGTAATCTTTGGCTTCTATCTCCCGAATCCTCCCTAAAGCGTATTTCATCAATTCAAGCTGCTCGGAAAGAGAGTACGGTTCGCGCAAGTTCCCCCGCATGTCGGCTATCTGAATCCGAAGCAAATCCCTGACGGGAAGATATTTTAATTTGCTCATAAGCCGACGGACAGTCGAGTCTCTCATCTCTTTGACAAACATCAAACGGCTCATGTGAAACCGCGTAGCCTCTTTTACATATTCGATTGTTTCTTTGCTGTATTTTAAATATCTCAGTTCTTTTTCCACTAATTCTTCTCCCATAACTTCATGCCCGTAAAAATGGTCAACTCCATTTTCGTCCTTTGTTCTCGATATCGGTTTTGCGACATCATGAAGAAGCGCCGCAAGCAGAAGTTTCAGGTTTTTCTTCTTTACCGCCTGCGTGGATTTTACAGCGTGAACCCAGCAGTCTTCGGAATGATAATAGTTTTGTGGCTCGTTTATTGATTTAGAAAGCTCGGGCAAAACATTGTGGAGCAATTTTAATTCTTCAAGCATGAAAAGAGCTTTTTCACGGTCTTCAAGCAGCAATATTTTGTTGAGCTCAAGCTGGATTCTCTCCTTTGCCACGTTCTCGAGTAAATTATGCAAGTCAAGAATCGCTTTTTTTGAAGCCGGCTCTATTTTCCCTCCGATAAGCGCGGCAAACCTGCACGCCCGCAACGCCCGGATCGGGTCCTCGGTTATTCTTTGTTCCGGCTCTCCCACAAATTTAATTGTTTTATTTTTTAAATCTTCCTGTCCGCCGAAAAGATCTATAATTTTGCCCTCCCAGTCTTCCGCCATAGCGTTAACAGTAAAATCCCGCCTTGAAAGGTCTTCCTCTATTGAAGATACAAATTTTACGTAGTCGGGATGGCGAAAATCTGAATAAGGGCCGTCCTGCCTGAAAGTAGCCACCTCGACATTGTCGACCAGCGCAACAGAAAAAGCTTCTCCGACAATTCTCGCTTTAGGAAAAAGTTCTTTTATTTTTTTTAGTTTCGCGTTTGTAGCGATATCCACATCAACGGATTTCACGCCGCGCAATTTATCCCGCACGCACCCGCCGACATAATAAGCTTCAAAACCTGAATCAATCAGCTTAAAGAGTATTTTTTCAGAATTATTTTTCATTTAAGAAATTCTATCAAAATTAAGATTAACAGTCAAACGATATAAATAATTTGACATTTAAATTCTAAAAGAATAGAATAGGTATTGTGAAGTTTAGGTTTTTCTTATCTATACACTTAAAACTAACAGAAAATTTATTAAATCTTACATTATTTTAAACACTTAAATTAAGGAGAGAAAAATGAAAACAGTAATTACAATTATATTGGCAACTATGTTCTGCTCAGTTAACGCCTTGGCATTAAGCTGGGACTACGGCTGGGAAGACGGAACAGGCACCGCTCTTGGCGTTTATGGCAACGCCATAGTATCAAACAGCAACGAACAAGCTTATGAAGGATCCCGCAGCTTAAAAATTATCGAAACTCCTTTAGGGGGCACACCTCAAGCATTTATCTGGTGGGTGACAGGGCTTTCAAGCGGCGATACTGTTAATGCCCAATTTTATGTTTATGACGATACTCCGGGTGCCTCTCCTTCAGGGCGTATTTGGGGACATTACACTGATGGTATCGATGTCAACTCATACCAAGGAAGTGCCGGCGGAAACTCAACTTATTCTGATGGTTTGGGTTGGACAAACTTGCAACACCAATGGACTTTTGTAACAGATGGCACGGATGGCAGAACAGGGCTTGTTGTTGAAGCTCGTATTTATAGTATTGCGGAATTCCAAGCCATATATATTGATACCGCGACGATTACTGTAAACAATGAAAGCGTAAAAATCTATCGCGCTAACGGTGAATCCATTCCCGAGCCGTTTGTAGTCGGCGCTTTAGCTTTAGGTTTATCTTTCCTCTTCTTCCGCAGGAAATAATGTAGCACAGGTCTCTGACCTGTAGATTCGCCTCGGCGAATCCTATCAATAAATACCGCTGTTCTTTTGAGCAGCGGTATTTTATTCCACGTATTTTAACTCGTAACTTATTCTTGACCTTTAGACCTTAAGACCCTTGCCCGGCGAATGCCGGGTTCGACCTTCGATTTAATTTATGCACGAATTATCTATAATGACATCTTTAATGGACCGGGTTTGCGAAATTGCCAAAGCCGAGAACGCAAGTAAAG
>Ga0190284_1000204_pt1 | contig 42505 bp, 43 predicted proteins | sample 48691812_MG_FD_161668 | JGI IMG/M metagenome (GOLD analysis project Ga0190284, IMG submission 161668) | Hydrothermal vent microbial mat bacterial communities from Southern Trench, Guaymas Basin, Mexico - 4869-18-1-2_MG | ecosystem: Environmental > Aquatic > Marine > Hydrothermal vents >...
GCCGGTTGCGGGGTTCCTACCCCGGCGTTCTCCCTTTTCTTTAACACAGAATTTGCCAAAACCACTTATCAGGACATCCTCGCCGGACTCGAGTGTTGATTTAATGATTTCTAAAAGGGATTCAACAATTTCAGAGCTTCTGCTTTTCGGAATGTTGAGCTGGTTTTGAATTGAGTTGATGATGTGCACTTTAGTGAGGGCCATTTAATTTGCTTCCTTTGCAGTTTTTTGTTTAAAGCATAAGACAATTTACGAAATGTCGCGTTTGTTTATAATAATCCATGCTAATATATTTAATATTCTTGACAGTTTACACATTTTTGGAATATAAATCAATACTAAAATTGAATGAACTTGCCTATAATAAGCTAAAATAAATGGAGATTTCAAATGGCATCAAGACTTACAATACAGCAAAGAATGGATAATGCTCACAGCAGGGGAGAAAGTACCCTCAATTTATCTTTTAACTTTGATGATCTTTGGGCAATGATGAACATTTTAAATATTAAGGAAACCGATGGGGCTGGCGAACTCTCAGGAGCTATTGTTGCAAAAGTGACTGAAAAAGAGATAAAATAATAAACTTAGAAATAGGAGCCAAAAAACCTGATATGAACAATTTCCAAGACAAAGCGAATTTCATCTGGCAGGTCGCAGATGATATCCTCCGAGGGAACTTTAAACAACACGAATATGGAGACGTCATTCTACCTTTTGTTGTATTAAGACGTCTGGACTGTGTATTGGAAGACCAGAAAGATGCGGTCATCAAAACATATAAGAAATTCAAGGACAAACTTCCCGATCCCGAACCGGTATTACTCAAAGAAACCAAGGGATTAAATTTTTTTAACATATCATTTTATGATCTAAGGCGTCTGGCGCAGGATTCAGGGAATATTGAAATCAACTTTAACAATTACATCAACGGATATAGCAAAAACGTCCTCGAAATCATAGAAAATTTCCAGATAGATAAAATTATAACCAAGCTACTCAAGAATGACCTTCTGTTTATGTTGGTTGATAAATTTACTGAAGTTGACCTGAATCCTGATGTGGTTTCCAATCATGAGATGGGGTATATCTTTGAAGAGCTCCTACGCAGGTTTTCTGAAATGTCAAACGAGACTGCAGGGGAACATTACACTCCCCGTGAAGTGATCAGTCTTATGGTTAATGTTTTATTTGCAGAACACAAAGATTCCCTCAAAGGAAAAGGTATTATTCGAACTGTATTTGATCCTGCAGGCGGAACCGGTGGTATGTTAACTATTGCGAAAGAGCATATACAGAAAAACATTAATCCTGACGTTGAAATCGTTATGTTTGGTCAGGAGTTAAATGAGCAAACATATGCGATAGCAAAATCGGATGTTTTAATCATGGGTGAAGACGCAGAGAATATCAAATTAGGGACCAGTTTCAGTAATGATGGTTTCAAGGGAAAGAAATTTAATTATATGCTCAGCAATCCACCGTTTGGGGTTAGCTGGAAGAAAGAGCAACCTTTTATTAAAAATGAATCAAATGATCCCTATGGGAGATTTCATGCGGGTCTTCCAAGGGTTAGTGACGGAGCTTTACTGTTCCAACTGCACATGATTTCAAAGATGGAACCAAGTGGAAGTCGTTACGCAATCATTCATAACGGGTCTCCATTGTTTACTGGTGATGCAGGATCAGGTGAAAGTAATATCCGTAAATGGATTATTGAAAATGATTGGTTGGAAGCTATCATAGCTTTACCTACTCAACTTTTTTATAACACAGGGATCGCAACTTATATCTGGATTGTTACGAACCGGAAACCGAAGAAACGAAAGGGTAAAGTCCAGCTCGTAAATGCGGTCGATTTTTTTGTAAAGATGAGAAAGAGTCTGGGTAATAAACGCAATTACATTTCAAATAAACAGATAAAGGAAATTACAAAGATATATACCAGGTTTGAGGAAGGTGAATATTGTAAAATTTTTGACAATGAGGATTTTGGATATACCAAGGTGACTGTTGAGCGACCCCTGGTTGAAAACGGGAAAGTAGTGCATGACAATCAGGGAAACCCAAAACCAGATTCAAAACTGAGGGATTTTGAGAAAATTCCGCTGAAAGATGATATTGACGAATATTTTGAGCGGGAAGTTATTCCCCATGTTCCTGATGCGTGGATGGACCGGAAAAAGGACAAGGTGGGATATGAGATAAATTTAACCAAGTATTTTTATAAATACACACCACTACGATCTTTAAAGGAAATTAAAAAGGATATCCTGGCACTGAAAAAAGAAACAGAAGGATTGTTAAAGGAGATTCTGGCTTAATGAAGCGGTATCCGAAATATAAAGACAGTGGTGTTGAGTGGATTGGTGAGATTCCGAGGGATTGGGATGTGGTTTTATTTAAAAGGATCTATAAAAAAATTAAGGACGGTACTCATGGAACATTTGTGAGAGTAACAGATGGAAACCCTCTCTTAAGTGCAAAAAATGTATTTACTGACGGAATTAAAATAACGGACGAAGAAAGTTTAATCTCAGAAGAAGATTTTCACGAAATAGTAAAAAATGGATTTCCTCAAAAAAACGACTTGTTGCTGACAATAGTGGGGACCATAGGGAGGACTTTTGTATATGATAAAGATTACCCTTTAGCATTTCAAAGAAGTGTTTTATTTATTAGGCTCAAAAAAGATGTAAATCCATATTTCTATTATTACCTTTTTCAATCATCTTTATTCCTTGATTTACTTGCAAGTTTGGCAAAAACAAGTGCACAAAGTGGTATTTACATGAAGGATATTTCAGACTTAATTGTTTTGAAACTTCCTGAAGGTGAGCAAAAATCCATCACAAACTACCTCGACCACAAAATCCACCTCATAGACACCCTTATTGGAAAGAAACAGAAACGAATTGAGCTCCTGAAAGAACAACGCACTGCGATCATTAATCAAGCGGTAACAAAAGGATTGAACTCCAATGTAAAAATGAGGGACTCCGGGATTGAATGGTTGGGGAAGGTGCCGGTGCATTGGGAAATAAAAAAATTTAAACATTTGTTGAAACGAAAAAAGGGAGCCATTAAAACTGGCCCATTTGGAAGCCAGTTGAAAGGTCAAGATTTCGTTGATTCTGGTGTAAAGGTCTATAATCAGAGAACTGTGTTGGACAACGATTTCAGCAACGGAACTCATTTTATTTCTCAAGAAAAATACTTATCACTTCAGAGTTTTGAAGTATTTCCAGATGACATCCTCATTACATCACGTGGAACAATTGGAAAATGTGCGATAGTACCAACAGACGCTGATAAAGGAGTTCTTCACCCCTGCCTAATACGCTTACAAACTGACCCTACGATTGTTTTCAATGAGTATTTAAGTTGGTACATTCAGGAATCAGAATATTTCAAGGAAAGCGTGGTCTTTGAAAGTGATGCGACTACAATTGAAGTTATTTATAGCGATACACTAAAAAATATCAGGATTCCTGTACCTCCGATTGAAGAGCAACAAGTGATTTTAAGACATTTAGTATCAATGGAAAAAACATTTGGAAAGTGTATTGAATCGTTAAAACAAGAGGTTGAATTCATTTTCGAATACCGCACTACTCTCATATCCGAAGCAGTAACAGGAAAAATCGATGTTAGAAACGAGGTTATTTCATGAGTCCTCCAAATTATCTGGAAAAAGATTTCGAAGAACACATTGAAGAACACCTTCTGAATTCTGGATATCATAAACGTTTTCCTGAAGATTACGATAAAGAGCTTTGTCTGTTCCCCGAGGAAGTCATACATTTCATTCAATCCACCCAACCGGATGAATACAAAAACCTTGTAAAACAATACGGTAAAAATACACCGAATAAAATTTGTTACCGTTTATCTGAAGAAATTAAAAAGTGGGGAACTCTCCATGTGTTACGAAAAGGTTTCAAGGACAGAGGTCAGAGATTAAGATTCGCTTACTATAAACCCTCCAGCGGGATGAACCCGGAACATAAAATACTTTATAAAAAAAACAGATTCTCCATTGTTAGACAACTTAAATACAGTATAAAAAATGAAAACTCTTTGGACATATCAATTTTTATAAACGGTATCCCCATCATTACCGGAGAGTTGAAAAATTCCCTGACAGGCCAGTTCGTTGAACAAGCGATCAAGCAATACAAAACTGACCGTGACCGGAAAGAACCGCTGTTTCATTTCAAGCGATGTCTTGTGCATTTTGCGATAGGTAATGAAAAAGTTTTCATGACCACCAAGTTAAATGGGGAGAACACCAGGTTTTTGCCTTTTAATTTAGATACTGAAAATCCTGTTAATCCGGAAGGACATCAAACAGCTTATCTGTGGGAAGATATACTTCAACCCGACACCCTTCTGGACCTCATAAACAATTACCTGCACATTCAAAAGAATACCGAAAAATATTTCGATAAACAAAAGGGACTAATTGAACAGGAATATGATGTATCTATATTTCCCAGGTTTCACCAGTTGGATTCAGTCAGAAAAATACTGGATGAGGTTCGTGAAGATGGGGTCGGTCATAGTTATCTTATTCAACATTCTGCAGGATCTGGAAAATCAAATTCAATTGCGTGGCTGGCGCATCAGTTAGCAAGTTTTTATCAAAATGAAACCGACACGGAGCGACTTTTTGATTCTATCATTGTTGTCACGGACCGAAGAATCCTGGATAAACAATTGCAGGATACAATTAAACAGTTTGAACAGACAACCGGTGTTGTTAATCCTATTGATATGAACTCCGCTCAATTGAAACAAGCGCTTGAAACAGGGAAAGACATAATAATTACCACCCTTCAAAAATTCCCCGTTATCTCTGATAGTATGACTGATTTGAAGGGAAAAACATTTGCGGTAATTGTTGATGAAGCGCACTCCAGTCAATCCGGTGAAGCATCAAAACACCTGAAGAAAACTTTATCTGTAAATCTTGAGGACGCTGAAAAAGAAGACAAAGTCGAATTTGACCTTGAAGATGAAATCATAAAGGAAATACGAAATAGAGGGCACCAGTCGCACATTTCCTATTTTGCATTCACCGCAACTCCTAAAAATAAAACACTGGAACTTTTCGGTCATAAAGATGATCTTGATAATTTTGTAGCTTTTCACGTCTATTCAATGAGACAGGCGATAGAGGAAGGTTTTATTCTGGATGTTTTGAAAAATTACACAACCTTTCAACGATATTTCAAATTAACTAAAACAATTAAAGCGGATGATGAATATGAAAAGAAAAAAGCGATCCGTTTGCTTACATCATATGTTGATCTCCAGCCCCATGCAATAGAAATGAAAACACGGATTATGTTGGAACATTTTCTTGATAAACCGGTCAACGCTATTCAGGGTCGGGGTAGTGCAATGGTTATAACACGGTCACGCCTGCACTGTGTCAGATTTTATCTTATATTTAAAAAAATAATGGGGGAAATGAATCTCTCGTTCAAACCTTTAGTTGCATTTTCTGGAACCGTCAAAGATCCAGACTCTCTGGAAGAAAATACAGAAAACAGTTTAAATAAACTTGCACCAAGGGTGAGCATCCCTGATGCACTTAAAACACCAGAATACAGGATTTTGATTGTCGCAGATAAATTCCAGACAGGTTTTGATGAACCCTTTCTCCATACCATGTATGTGGATAAAAAGTTAGGTGGTGTTCATGCGGTTCAGGCACTAAGCAGATTGAACAGAACCAAGAGGGGAAAAGCTGGAACTGTTATTCTGGATTTTGTCAATGAAGCTGAGGAAATACAAAACTCGTTTCAACCTTATTATCAAACTACACTACTTGAAGAAGAAACCGATCCTAATAAACTATACAGTTTACAGACCGAGCTCGAACAATTCCATATTTACACCCAGGATGATGTTAAGGAATTTTCAGAGATATTTTTTAACCCTGAAGAAAAACCGGAAAAAATGCAACCAATTCTGGACAGGACAGTAATTGCCTGGAAGCAAAAGTCTGAAGAAGAAAAAGAAGACTTCAGGTCGATCCTTCAAACTTTTATCAGGTTATACGGATTTATATCCCAGCTGATAACTTTTAAAGATGTGGAGCTTGAACAGTTATATGTGTTCGCTAAAAGCTTAAACCGGAAACTGCCCAAAAGGAAACAACGCCTTCCTTATGAAGTTATTGATGCGGTTGATCTGGATTCATTCAGGATACAACAAACATATGAAGGGAAAATTGAGTTAGAAAAGAAGGACGGTGAAACACCGGGGATTACACATGGGAAACCTAAACACACGGAAGAAGATAAAGATCTCTTATCAAACATTATACACATTTTAAATGAAACGTACGGTATTGGATTAAATGAAGAAGACAAAGTGGATATTGAACTAATAAAGGTTAAGCTTGAAGAAAATGAGGAACTACAAGCGGTAATGAATGAACAAAATACCCTTGAAAATATTCGATACAAATTTGATAAGGTTGTTGATTCCCTATTACTTGATTTTGTTCATACCAAGCTTGACCTTTACAAGAAATTGACCGCACCTGAAGTAAATGCGACGTTTAAAAATAAATGGTTTGAAGGAATAACAACGAATTTATTTGCTGATGGGAAATCGTCTGGAGCTCCGTTGTCTCCTTAATGATCACTCAAAGATTGAAGGGAAGAATAATGGAATTAATTTCAAGGGATAAAATTGAATCCAAAAAGAAAGATATTAAATCAATATTTTCAAATTATTGGTTTATCGTACCAGAATACCAAAGATCATATGTTTGGAGCACCGATAACGTAAATGACTTATTAGATGATTTGTACTTCGCATTCTCAAATAAGCGTTCTAATGAGTATTTTTTGGGTTCATTAGTTTTAAAAAGAACAGATCAAACAAATTATGATGAATACGAAGTTTTGGATGGACAACAAAGACTTACAACCTTTCTCTTAATGATGGCAGTAATTCGAGACTTGACCACCGATGATAAACTCAAAGAAATTACTCAGAAAAGGATATATCAGGAAGAAAATGAATATGATGCTATCCCTGAAAGAATAAGGATTGTTTACAAAATTAGAGATGACGTTGAATCTTTCATAAAAAGATATGTATTGCAAGAAAACGGTACATTGAGCGACGATTTAACACAATTGATAAATAGTAAAAACATATCCATATCCAATATGGTAAAAGCGATTGTAACAATGAAAGACTATTTTTTGCAAATCGATAATCTTGAGGAATTTTCAAAATTTTTCCCTTTAAAAGGTATTTTTATCTCAGTTTCAACAACTAATAGAGAAGATGCGTTTAGAATGTTTACCATTTTAAATAATAGGGGTACCCCATTAACCAACGCGGACATTCTAAAATCTATGAATATTGGTGCAATAGTTGACAAAGATGAAAATAGAAAATTTGCAAAGATATGGGAAATTATAGAGGGAGATTTAGGTGATGATTTCGATAGATTTTTATCATTTATTAGAACAATATTTGTAAAAGAAAAAGCTAGAGTGAATTTGCTCGAAGAGTTTGAAAAAAATATATATAAGAAAAATTTGCTAAAGGAGGGGCAAGAAACAATAAATTTAATGAACGATTATAAAAAAATATATGATTCTTTGACAAAATTTGAAAGTATCAATATTTCAAATGATTACAAAAATTTAATAACTATCATGAGGATTGGATTGCCATCAGAAGACTGGATACCACCTTTAATGTATTATTATAAAAAGTTTGGTACAGATAACTTGGTCGAATTTCTCGAAAAATTGGAATATAAATTCTCAGCTGATTGGATTTTGCAAAAATATCCAACAGAGCGCATTGAAAACATGAATAAAATATTAAAATCTATTGATTCAGCGAGTAATAGTGGTGATATTATTATAAATAATGATCTTTTTTATGTAAATAATGATTCTTTAGCAAATATCTTAGATCAAAATGTATATGGGAGAAGATTTGCGCGATATATTTTACTAAAATATGAATATCTTATTAGTGATAATACCGTTCATTTGTCGGACTATAAAACTATAAGTGTCGAACACATTTTACCGCAACATCCACGATTAGATAGTCAATGGGAACAGGACTTCCCAGAAGATTTGAGAGAGGTTTGGACTCATAAATTAAGCAACTTAGTTCTTATTAGTAAAAGAAAAAATTCAAAATTAAGCAATCTTGATTTTGACGAAAAAAAGAGGAGATATCTTCAAAGTAGAATTGATGTGTTTAATGGAAGTAAAATTTTTATACAACAAAATAATCAATGGACTGTCAATGAATTAGAAACACGACAAGAAGAAATGTTAAACAAACTTGTATGATATCACACTTTTTAGAAGTAATGATTCAGAACGTGAGATAGGAAATTAAAGGCGATAAACTAATTGTTGAGATAGATTTGACAAAGGAGTTGGGACCTTTATTTTTCCTATACCTCTTTTTTTTATCAAATAAAATACCCCTCCATTCCAGAAGGGGCATCCCATCATATTTTTCAATCACTCCATTTTCCCAACATCCCCACCCGACATAGTCCACGCCATCTCAGCATAATGAGCAACCTTCTCCATATCATGCTCTTTCTTTTTCCCGTTCCATATCCTCAATGCGTATCGCAAAATATTCCATACACAAATTTTAGGCTTTGAAATGGACATAAGATCAAACCCGTCACCGGTTTCATCCATCTTATATTTTTCCACAGTCTTTTCCTGTATATACTTCTCCATATGCGCAGAAAATTTACGCCAGTTTTCAACACGATCATTTTTCATACAGCACTCTCCTTTTTATTATTCATATTTCCAGAAATCTTTCCTCAAAGATTATTTTCAAACTCTCCCAGAACATCTGTTCGCAGTAATCATCAGCCATCTTGCTTGCGAGTTCCTTCATTTCACTGTCATCCATTTCAACAACTTTTTCTTTCACCCGTTTTAAAATATCCGTGTTTTTAAATGCATGAATGATATCTTCTTTAGAAACAGATGTTATCTGGAAAAACTCCTTTTCAGATTTATCTTTCATTTTACTACTCCCTTTTATGTCAGTTAAGCATTCCCAGTATGTTTCCGCCGACTTTCTGTAATCTGTAGCTTGATTCAGCAGGCAAACCTGTAAACTGGGCAGCTCTTGTATAAGCATTTAAGACATTAAACATGGTGTAACCCATCTCAAGCGGCCAGGCCCATTCAACAGCTTCTTTTTCAAACTGATTTAACTGGAACTGTTTATTGAAACTTTGAATCGTAGCTTCAGGATTATCGACACGACTTTCAGCAGATAACATAAACTGATGTTTCTGTTTTCCCACTTCGTATGAAACCTGCTCTAAAACAGATGGAAATTCTTTAAGAATCTTTGTCGAAACGTGGCGATAGGATGCTCCGATTTCAGTCTTTGAAATTAAACCATTTGTGCAAATCAACCTGAGCATAAAAGCTTCAATTGAAAGTGATGAAAGTCCCACCTCTGAATTTGTCACAGAAACTCCGGGCGTAATCATATCCCCGTTTATATCAAAAGTTTTATTTCCATCCGGAATGCTCAAGACCATCATTTCATTATCCACCTTACATTGAACCCTTGTATCAGGACCATAATTTATTGAATCCAGTCTTTCCAGAACTTCAAAGTTATCCACCGGTTTATACTTTGTCGTAAAGATAGCTCTGACAGAATCCCCTTCAAACCTGAAGAATAGCTGATCATTTTTTTCATGTTCAATCCAGTAGTTCATGTTCAACGCCTGTATATCTGGTGGACATTTACGCAGGTATTGATAAGGAATTCCAAGCCTGTTTGATATTGACCTTTGAGCGATTGATTTCAGCTCATGGGTATCACTTCCTATATTGACTGTTTCAAGGTTATCGAATGATATGTCCGCCACGGTAATATTTTTATCAAAGCAATGTTTCGACATTTCATTTACTTTGTCTGAAACTTTTGCCAGTGTTATTATATCCATTTTTATCCTCCATGTGATTAGTTTAATTTTCGTTATTAAAAACGCAGTCATCGCATCTTGTTTTATCCCGGCATCCCTGACACACTTTTTCCCTGTCGAGCATTTTCGGTAGATGATCAAATACTCTTTCAATTGCTTTTGTCATCGGAGTATTTAAAGCCCAGGCAATCCTTCTCAACGTACACGATGATTTAAAACTCAGCTCAGGGGTATATGCCATTAAACACCTCCATTTTTTTTCATTACACATTATTAATTTAAGGGAGTTGCGCCTTTCACCCCCTGGCGCAATATATTTTCCCTGCCGACTCTAACAGAGTGCGTATCCATACAACCGGACGGGAGGCTCCCAGATTGTTGATATTACTTAATTGTAAAAGGTGCAGTTTTAGGATGGATTCCTTGAGGTGAGATTTTGTCTGAAGGTTTAACAGTTACTTTCCGAACATCTGACTCAAGGCCAGGTTCCCATTTCCTCTCGGACAGTTCCTGGATCTCCCTGTTCGTCATTTTTCGAAAAGGATACGGCATTTTCATCACCTCCTTGTTCTTCTTCAATAAGTTCGGGGCTTCCTAAATCAAACAGTGCAATTGATACAGGCATGGAAATCGTAGGATACAATAATTCTATTTCCATTTTAGCAAGCTGTTGACTGGTGCCATACAAAGATTTCTCGCTACGAAAACTGTTCAGCATTAATATCCCTGTTTCAATTTTTCCCTTGTCAAATCCCACCTGCAACCTGAAAAGACCTTCAAGGATATATTCATAAGCACTGAAATTACCCTCTATCGCTATATTTTTCTTGTAGCCTTTATAACAATATCGTCTGCCATCCAGGATGTTTAAAGTCCCGTTTTCTCGCCAGCCCATTTCCTGCAGCGCCTGATTTGTAAGCTCTCTTTTGTATACCGATCCGTAGAGAACTCCTTCAATGTATTCGAGTGTGACTTCGACGTCTTTCATCATTTTTTTCTTCTTGAGAATCTTGTCCGATTCTCTAAAATGCAGTATTTCAAACATAATAATTTCTCCTTTCAATTTGGGAATTTATGGTAATCTCTAAGGCTCTTATAACCTTGACTTGAGATGATGAGATGATCCAGAACCTTTATTCCAAGCAACTCTCCTGCTTCAATCAGCTGTTTTGTTATCTCTATATCTTCGTTGCTTGGAATCAAGCCGCCGGATGGATGATTGTGACAGATAATAATTCCACATGCATTGGCCAGTATGGCACTCTTGAACACATCTCTTGGGGCTATGTTTGATGATATAATAGAACCAATGCTGACCGTCTCAACTCCTATGAGATCATTTTTAACTGTGAGCATAATCGACAAAAGCATTTCTCTGTCTGAATTGGCCAGCTCATCTTTGACCAGTTCATAAACATCAGATTCATTGTTGATTTTGATGATCTCATCATTTTCACTTTCTCTAACAAGGCACACACGACACCTGATCCCTTTGTAGTTCTGGTTAAACTTTGGTTTCATTTTTCCTCTCAATTCTGTCTTTCAGTTAGCAATATTATAACCCATGTCACGCATACCCTTGAGCGTCTTATTCACAGACGATTTGATTTCAGTTCTAAATGCAGATGCATTCTCTGGTTTTATCCATGACCTCCCTTCTCTTTTACAGATAAGATAGTCTTTGATGTCGTACATATTGTCTATCAAACGCCCTTCAGCGATCTTAACCATTAACGCCCGATACTGATGCTTTAAAATAAGATTCTTCTCGAAAAGCATTGATACAAATGCACGGACATTATCAAAAGATGATTCTCCAAAGCTCCATTTCCAAACCTTATCTTCCAGCACCAGTTCTCCAAACTTTTCGTTACATCCGAGATACCAGAGATTACAGTCCCCGGAAATTAATTGACCGCTATCGTCGAAACAGTGTTGCGCATCTTTTATGAGGAATTCAAATATTTCCTTACCTGTAGCTTTTTTATCATGCATCTCATTGCTGAATGTATCTGTGTAGATCTTGCAATAGATACTGACGAAAGCTCTTTTTACGTCATTCATATGATTTCCTATCCTTTCGTGAGGAGGTTATCTTTTGAAAACTATCCTTAAGGTTAGTTATGATGTAAACGACCGTTTACGAGGTTGTCAGGTGGGTTTAAGCGGCTGATTTAGCCACGGTGGATTCGATATCTTTGGTGCAGAGTATTTCATCAAGGAACCTGGATTTCTTTGAGGGCTGGCCAAGGTAGGTTAAAGAATGGCTCAGATAAAGAAGATACATGGCCCGTGATATTCCTACAAAGCATACACGCCGTTCTTCTTCGATGCTGTCATTTCTTTTAGTCGGCATGATACCTTCCACAAGCCCTACAATAAACACCACCGGAAACTCCAGACCTTTTGCTCTATGTACGGTTAAAAGCTTCACGCCATCCTTATTATCGCTGACCGATTCATCCTGAAAAGTTTCAGTATAATTTAGAAACGACTCGATATTATCATACCTTGATGCGGACAGTTGCAGTTGGTTTAAATTGGCAATCTTGACATCATCAGGAGAAGGTATATCGTCTTCTGTTATGTATCTATCCAAATCCCATGAAACCCTTAAAAGATTAATCACTTCAGACGGTCTCTGGTTTTCAGCATCTTCTATCAGCGGTTCTAAAAACTTTGTCAGATCCCTGACGTTCTTTCTGATATACGGAAGCTCTATGGGCATATTTTGCAGCTTTTCGTATAGATGCATGTCACTGTCATCGGAGAATTCTTCCAGCTGCCCTATAAACTTTCGCCCGATATACCGGTTAGGCACGTTAATAATGTTACGCAGTGCTTCATCACCTGTATCTGAGTATGGATTTGAAATTACCTTAAGATAATCGAGCAGGATTTTAACTTCACGCCTGTCGTAAAAACACAGTCCGTTTTCGATATGATACGGGATTTTATACTGCGAAAAGCTTTCTTCAATCACCCTTGATTGAAAATTGCACCTATATAAAATCGCTATATCACTGTAACTGTAATCTCCAACCTCAACCAGTGCGGTTATCTCGTTTACAATAGCTAACGATTCGGTCTCTTCGGAGGATGACTCCAATATTATAACCTCGTCACCATCAGGATTGCAGGTTTCAAGATTCTTTTGTATCTGTCTTTCATTATGCTGAATAAGGTTCTGGCAGGCTTTTAGAATCTGAGGTGTGGACCGGTAATTAAGATTGAGTATGATCTGTTCAGATTCCGGAAACATTGTTTTAAAATTGATAATGTTTCCAATGCTTGCACCTGTAAATCCGTATATACTTTGGGCGTCATCTCCGCATATCCAAAAGCTCGACTCCTTTTTACTGTTGGGAGAGATTAAAAGTTTTATGATTTCCATTTGAGCCGGGTTTATATCTTGAAATTCATCGAGTAAAAGATGTTTGAAAATCTCACGATATTTTTCCCTGACTTTTTTGTTTTCCTTTAAGATTTGATAAGTGTTGACAAGAAGATCGTCAAAGTCCATGAGCATCCTTTTTTCTTTTTCCGTATCATAAATCTCATAGACAACGGCAACTTTTAGCATTGTTTTATCACCCTCATAAAGGACTTTGAATTCATCAACAGTTATAAGATTATTCTTTGCAAGAGATATTTCCTGCAGGACCATACCGACCGTTAATTCTTTAAACTTTAGTTTTTTGATTATGTTTTTTATAAATATGATTTGCTCCTTTCCGGATAGAATATCGAACACCCTGCCCTCAAGTCTTAACAGACTATGGCAAAATGAATGTATTGTTGCCAGGAATACTCTTGACGACAGATCACCTAATACAGGAATCAGCCTATTTCTCATTTCATCAGCTGCGTTTCTTGTAAATGTTAACCCGAGTATATGCTCAGGTGATATCCCGTGCTTGTTTACAAGGATACCTATCCTTTCCATCATTGTTCGGGTTTTGCCAGAGCCTGGAACTGCAATAACTGCACATACACCGTCTCTAAATTTTGCTGCTTTTTTCTGTTCTGGATTCAGTTCGCTCATGCTGCTTTCACCTCCTTTCCATAGTTTCTTATCGTATTTATCGCCATTTTTATCCTGAAATTCTTGGCCACGATCTCATTTATCCTGGAATCTGTTTTGTTGCATTTAATAATCTGCTTCAATTGTTTCTTATAATCCTTTTGTAATTCCCGTAAGAAACAGATCACAGCTTCAGGAGGATGGCGCTTTAAAAGTAGTTCAATATTGACAATCCGATAAGTCTTGTCTTCGTCGACAATAGTGAGAAACTCCTGAACATTATTGATTACTCTCTTTGTCATGCCGCCCTCCTTATAAACCATTCATCACAAGCTTTCCGGTACGAGCAATTTTTGCATCTCCATGATGTATCATTCGGGATAAATACTTCATTTTGAATGCCTTTCCATACTGCTTGAATCTTTCTAATCGCACGTAATTCGTCGATTTCGGACCGGGACGTGTAATACTGCTCGAATTTTGGTTTCATTGTTTTTATCAGCGTATCGAATTTAAGAAGAATTTCCCCGTCCTTGTATCCATTGGCTCTTTCCGCCATGAAATATATCAACATTTGAAAATTTTTATCCACTTCATCAATGGAGTAAGCCCTGGCGGATGTCTTAAAATCTGTTATAATGATAGTGCCTGCATCGTCTTCTTCCCTTAAGTCCGTTGCGCCTATTATGGGAACATCTATACCTGGAATATAAAAACTAAATGGTTCTTCAATACTTAAGACAGTATAATTGTCTTCCTTTGAATTCATATACCAGGCAGTCAGGAGATCCCTTCCATTCATGAGCAGGGTTTCAAAATCCTTTCCTTTGGCATATTTAATGTCTTTTCTTCCCTTCGCTATCCGTGTCCAGTGCTCCTCAAAACTTTGATGTATATCTTTTAAAAGCATTTTATTGCCTATCATTTTTTCCTGGTAATACCCGCCGAGCACTATATGCATTACCGTTCCGTACTCAAGCGCATCAGCTTTATACTCCATAGGCAAACGGTCAACCCTTCCTAACTTGTATAAGAGTGAACACTCTATGTAATCACCTATGGAAGAAGCTGATAGGTGTGGTTTCTGTCTCAGTTCATATAATTCCATGTAGTTTTCCTCCCATCTTGATTTTTAAATGCAAAAGGCCATAGACACTGACTCTCTCTCCCGAGTTAGCAACTGCCTATGGCCGATTCGGACTGTTAAGTTTAATGGTTTAAAACTATTCCATTAAGCGGCTTGCTGGAGATTCCGGATGAATGCTGAAGCATCTTTTGAGGTCAAGTTTTCAACCGAAACCTTATAGTCATCGATGGACATTGCCTCCAGATCCTCAACTGAGATACCCCGTCGACGACTCAGGTTATATATGGCACGTTTCTGGGCTTCCGACATTGAAGGTTGCCCTGAATTGTTTCCATCATTCGCCTCAGATTTCGACTCAGGCTTTTTAGAATCTTTGGGTTTCTTTCCCGATGCCTTATTATTCGGTTTCGGTTCTTCCTTTGCTTGAGTTTTCTTCTTGGTATCGGTTTTTGCTTTAGTTTCCTTCTTATCCGTTTTCCCAGCAGTCTTTTTCCGTGTTGTCTTTTTAGGTAAGCTGGAACCTATGACATCATCAAAAGACCCGAGCTCCTCCAGACATGCAATTCCTATATTACACATGTCACGAAGTGCACGACCTTTGGCTCTGGTTGATGCCATGCGGATAAGATGTTTTACAATCAGCTCAGCACAATTCCCGGGATTTGCATCTCCTATATCTGAAAATACTTCACCGGTCTTACCAACAGCAATCGCCCGGCATATTGCTTCGTTCCCGTTTTCCTTGCTTGGATACTGAAGCAATTCAACTTCCAGTTTCAAAAGGCCCATTTGTGTGGCCAGATCGAGCACACCGGCGTAAAGGACAAAATCTTTTCCTTTTATAGTGGTCATAAAGCGCTCATCCAGTCTTGGCCTGTGTTTTTCAAGGAACTTGGCATTTTCGATTTCCTTTTTTGGAATTGCATTCATCACAGACAGAATATGTTTGCATTTGAAATTCTGGTCCTTTTTAATGTTCCTTGCAAAATCTCCACAGGTACAGGTGTCTTCTTCATCTCCTAAAACTACGTTGTAAAGAATCTTGCCCTCCGCGCTTTCAACGAAAAGCAATCCGTCATCAGATTGTAAAACTCTAAGACTTTCCGCTTTCGCGTTTCTTTTCTGGATTTCTTTTGCTGTCATTGTTCCTCCTTTTTTCTTTGAGTATGGTTGATATCCATTCAACAATTTCTATTCCGATCCTAATGATTAAATCTACTGTGCGTTTGGTCATTGCTCCCTTTCTAAAATGGTGGTTCGTCGTTGTCCTGACCTTCTTCAAAGCCCCTTCCATCTGTCTTTATAAACTCCAGGGAATTTGCGATCAGTTGAATTGAGTTTCTCTTCACTCCTTCGTCGGTTTCCCATTTCTGCTGATCTATCGCACCCACAACTCCGATTCGAGCCCCAAGATGTAGATATTTTTCTGCGATTTCTGCCAACCGATGGAAACATGTGACTTTGATCCATCCTGTCTTTTTCTTTGAACTCCTGAACGCCAGGTTAAATGTTGCAATCGGCTTTCCTTCAGAGCTGTAAAATACTTCAGGGTCAGCGCCTAAATTTCCTGTTAAAATGCAGTTGTTAAGCATAATTTCTCCTTTCTCATTTTAAATGTTGGATTGTTAAATAAAACTAATGTCTTTTAAGATATGCTGTTAACTTATGAATAGATTGTGGGATATTTGATTAGGTTGGTGATGACTTTACGAAGGCATGGACAATTAAAAAGTTTTCCAGGTTATGACCGTGAGAAAATTATGACCTGCAGGACATTGATATCCTGTTTCTCCATGCATCGCGGGTAGTTTTCGTTTCTTTGTAAATAGACTTTTGATCACTCCTTTCTTTTCTCTTTTAATATCTAAAAGGCTTCCATCAAACCCGACTTTAATTGATTTAAGTTGCCTTGTCAGGTAGGTCTTATTGCAGGTTTTACAAAGCACAGACCCTTTACCGGCGGCGATTAAATCCAGTGCAATATAATCAAAATAGACAGGTTCTTGAGGTATTAGTATGGATTCATTACTTTTATCTGAGATGAGCTCCAACAACTTGGCTACCTCATCAAGGTCATATTCTGATTTCTTTCGAGCGATAAGTTCCTTTACCTCCTTTTGATCAAATTCAAATTTTGCATTAACGGTTTTAAAAATTACAGCACTCATGGGATTTCCTTTCAAATGTCTGGTTTAAAAGGCGAACGGATGGGCCACCTTTGTTATTAATATATATGGTGATGGCGGATATAATGGATTGTTAAAGCGAAATGAGTGGTCACAATTCGGCAGAATACGAACAGCACTACAAACAGTAGGAAAAACTCATATTTCTCGCTTGAAATCATTTTTTTAATGCTTCAAATACTGGCAGCAAACCATTTTCTTGATTTATTTGATAGACATGCTAAACATACACTAAAATATAGTTAATCATCAAAAGACAATTCACAAAGGAGGGGTAAAATGGCTGTACGACACAAATGTTTTATTTCCTATAATTCTGCCGATAAAAGCGTTGTTGATGATTTTTGCGAAAAATTTGAAGGGACATTTATTCGCCGTGGAATCAAAATGGAAGAAGATATTATTAATTCGGACAACACGGATTATGTGATGCAGAGGATACGTCAATTGTATCTTCAAGATTCTACCGTTACAATTGTCTTGATTGGAAAATGCACCTGGGCAAGAAAATTTGTTGATTGGGAAGTTCAGTCTTCACTAAGGCAATCAAAATCCGGCCCAGCACCAAACGGGCTTGTCGCAATACAGCTTTATAAAACTTATAAGACTCTTCCCAATAGAGTTAAATTAAATCACGATTCAGGGTATTCCAAATTCTACGGATATCCAAGCTCAACCACCTCGCTTAACAACATGATTGATGAAGCTTTTGATGCCAGAACAGAACATGCTGATCTGATCGAAAATCCAAGAGATAGATACACTTATAATCGGGCGTGCTCATGAATGAAGAAGAATATTTAAATGATAGGCTTGAGAAGCAGATTTCTTGGTATGACAACAAAAGCATGCAGAACCAAAAATGGTTTAAAAGGCTTCAAATTTTTCAAATAGCGGCAGCGACATCTATTCCAGTATTGGTTATATACATCACAGACACAACCCCTTTCCTTCGATTTCTTAATGCTCTATTAGGAGCCTTGATTGCAGTTGTATCAGGTGCTATTGGCCTTTATAAATTTCAAGAAAACTGGCTTGAATATAGAACGACCTGTGAATCATTGCGCCACGAAAAATACTTATATCTGACCAAAACAGATCCCTACAACATCGACTCACCTTTTCCATTGCTTGTTAGCCGGGTGGAAACCCTTATATCTAAGGAAAATACAAACTGGGCGCAATATATGCGAAAAGTAAAAAAAGACACGAAACAATAATCCTTCATTTTAAGGAAAATATTTCTATGATTGATAACGATGCCTTGGTTAAATTTTATTGTAGTGATTTTGTTTACGACTTCGGTCGGTTCGTTGTAATCACGACCTCTCAATATTTAAAAAACCATAAAGATATAATTGCAGAGGTATTTGTTTTAGGATTCGATACAGAAGGGTTGTTCAAGGACAACCAATTAATATATAAATATAGCATGGGTGCCGAAAAGATTGAAATATTTGATTTAGCCTACATGGAAAGTGAAGCCTTGAATCAAGCAAGAATACTAATATTTAAATTTCAAATCGAAAAATATAAGCAAACAAAAAACATTGAATATCAAAGAAGGGATTTTGAAATTAAAGAGTGTAAGCGTAGCATAATAATATCACTTAAAAATGCTTTTAATTATGAGAACGAATTAAAGGTGATAACGAAACACACCATTAATTATGAACTGCGCGAATACATTGAATTGATCTTATCTATTCCGAAGCTAACTATAACATCTTACAATTCTTAAATTGCCGATTAACCGCCTTGGAGAATAAAATACGGTTATGGATTGGAAACAATTTATAGTAGGGATAGTATCCAGTATAGTTTGGCCAGCAGTAGCCATTACCTTTCTGTTTATATTTAAAAATGAGTTGGCCAAAATTATACGCCGACTCGCGCAATTAAAATATAAGGATTTGGAACTTAATTTTGAAAAGGTAAAACAACAAGCTGAAAAGCTGCGCCTTGAATCCGACATCGAAATAACTGAAATTGAAAGCCCTATTTTAACATCACTTGAAGATCAAATATTTGATGCTGCTGAGAGGGCGCCTTCAGCCGCAATCCTATTGGCTTGGTCAGGCTTGGAAACCGCCATTGCTGCCGCAGTCTCCCGCTTATCTATTTCGCCAGATTCACCTTCATACAGATCACCACAGCATAATATTGATATGTTGACTGAGCATGGAGGTTTATCGAAGACCCACCAAAAACTCCTTCGGGAAATGCGAATACTAAGAAACAAGGTTGCACATGAGCAAGAGTTAATGCTTTCTATTTCGTTGGACCAAGCAGTGAATTATGCCGAAACGGCAATAGGATTAATAAAACACTTTGAAAGCTATCAACGTATCGGTTAATCTGCAGATCGCATTCTGAAACTCGGATGTTTCTATCTGAGCGCTTTGTGTCGTCCAAAGAATTGTCTCGGGGCGCATGATCAGGCTCCCACCAATTTTTTTTAAAGAACATCAAAAACCTAATCAGGCAGATTCCCTTTTCAAAAGACCCATCTCTGAATTTTCATTATATATCAGAATCACGACATCCAGATGCACCGAGATCAGCTCCGAATTAACTTATCAAATCTTCCCGGCGTTACTGAGTTTGATTGTTAATAATCTGGCATTCACATTCTAATCTTCTGTAAATTTTCTCTTCGATTATATCTCTGGCGATAAGCGGGTCATAATTATATTTTCTACAAATTCGCGATAACAACCTGAATGGCTGCCAAAACGGATTGCGTCGATCATGGGCCTGACCGCATGTGTAATTACTGGTACTGTATGAATCGCCTTTGACTTTGATCTTTGTCAGACTATTTTGCAGCAGATCAATATATTCTTTCATGAATTTTTGAAATATTGGCTCCTGGTCAAGGTCGGTCCAGGTTTTGTCGGAAATATAGATTGTATTTGGTATCATTACGTCACCCTCTTTTGATGTATGTTCCTGTGGCAACAGCGAAATACCAAAGCGTAACGCAATATTTACTTGACCTTATATCCCGCAATGGTGTTAATTGTAATTTCATCAGGGTGGTGATCATCTCAATGTATCCCAAGTCGCCTGAATAAAATGACATACAGAACTTACAAAATGTTATCACCAGCAGGTCGGAATTATACCAGGCCACACTATAGTGGGCTCAATTGGAATCTGGTCTGGGATTGCCTACTGGTTAGTTATGCCAATGATTGAAAAAGCTTATAATTTTTATTTCAATCCGTAAGTTTTGCATAGCGGAGTGACATTATAATGGCCAAAATCTTTATATGTTACCGTCGTGAGGACACTAAATGGCCTGCACAGACTATTTACAATTATTTGGCTGACCATTTTGGTAAAGAATCGGTTGTCTTCGATGTTGACTCTATACCTTTTGGCATAGACTTCCGTGAGTACCTTAACAACGCCGTCAGCAAATGTGACATTTTTTTGGCCGTTATGGGCGAAAAATGGTTAGAGTTTCTCAAAAAGCGACTTAATAAACCGAACGACTTCGTGCGTATTGAGATTCAGGCAGCATTGGAAAGGAATATACCTGTAGTACCGGTTTGCATTGGAGATGCATCGGTGCCAGGGGAAGAGAATTTGCCATCAGAAATAGCGGGTCTATCCTATAAGCAAGCGGTAGAGATTAGCGCTGGTCCCGATTTGAAAATTCACTTAAAACGCCTGGTAGAAGGATTGGAGTACTTGCTTGCCGAGCTTAAAGTCGAAGTAGAAAGCAAACAGAAAGAGATAGAGGAGAAAGCAACGCGTGAAAGAATAGCGGAGTTGAAGAGTACGGCTGATGAGGAACAAAAGCTTAAGAAGGTAGAGGAAAAGCGCAAAAAAAAGGAAGCCAGAGCTAAAAGCGAAGCTGAAGAAAAAGAACAAACGCAGAAAGAAGAAAAAAAGAGACGGAACGATGAAGAACGAAAGCTCAAGACAACGAAACAATGGTACGCAGAATTGGTTGAAAAGAAATGGTTTAAAAGAATTATAAGTGTTCATTTATTTGAAGAAACGCACGTTATAGAAATAAATGGAAGAAAATTTGGGCTGAAACTTCGGTATGGTGTAGATGGTGAAGTCCCGTTAAAGAAGTGTTCATGGCCCACAAAAATTTATGTCACTGATGGAAGCATTAATCGCAAGCTAACTTTCTGGGCCAAATTCCCTAATGATATCACTATCACGGTCGATCGCAAAGTCCTTTACTGTGAATCACCAGAATAATAAGCAATTAACGACGCAACTGCAGTCCCAGCACCCTGCAACTAACGGCAACTTCCCTGATCCTGTTTCTATCGTTTTGCAGAAGATCGGGTACAACATCTTGTGGTTTGCCCCTGCACCCAATAGTCGTATTCAAATTGCATGTTTGTGCTGGCTAAAACAGGTCCGATGGAACTTTGGCCGGTAAAGATTTCTCCAACACATCCCCACTCTTGATACATTTTCAAAGGTGGTGATACCATCTATTGCCGAATAATATTTCTGGTCAATTGAATCCAAAACATCACCCATATTACCATCCCAAACGCGCTGATGACCGCCTGGGAAGGAGATCTTTAGGAAGGGATATCATCATCTGGAATCGATAATTATTGCCATCTGAAAAAAATAGTTTGTAAATTTTTACAAATATTTTTGAAAATATAAAAAGTTTTTCAGAACGTTTTTTGAAGCAGTTCGTTTGTCCTTCTATAAACCACAGATCCGGAAACGGTGACCGGTTGTTTTTTTTCATGGTGAGCGCTTTTTGAAATTTGCCTCTTCCAAAAGTGATACTATTAAAGACTTTTTTTGTCCGGGTCCTCTATTTCAACAAGGCTGAATACTTCATCAAAATCCACTTCAAGTGCCCGGGAAAGCTTGATCAAAGTGTTCAATGTTGGATTTTCTTTTCCACGCTCAATACTGCTCAGATATTTTGGATTTATTTCCATTCGCTCTGATAATTGATCCTGAGTAATTCCACGTTTAGACCTGATTTCTTCAATCCTTGCACCAATCATCTTTTTTAAGTCCATACCCTTCCCCTTTTTAATCGATATTTATTTTTATGATGTCAAAAGTCCGGAAAGATAAGAACTATCCACCACAAGGAATATGCTTGATTATTTCAAGATATTAGATGTATAATTAAGTTTATCAGTTTGAATTATGAACTTTATTAATGCTGATACACAGAGCATTAATTGAAAACCAACCATGTTGAGATTGAATTCATGCCAATAAGAATCCCGCCTGAAAACTTCCTATACAAAATGTTTAAGATATTTTGATATGTGCCGATAAAAGATAGAAGTGAAATGTTTCTCAGGGATCGCTAAACTCATAATAAAATTTTTGGGAAATATGCTTGAAAGGAGTAAAAAATGTGCACAAGAGTTATAACCAGAAACTTTCTAATATTCGTTATTTCGGTGACTATTTCTATTATCACAATTAATAATGTTCAGGCTGAAATTGATGAAGACACCCTTCTCTCAGCGCTCGCACTCAATTATTGTAGAAATTCACTGGTTAAAATACAGAGCTACAATGACCGGATTGTACTTGATGAGGAATATAATAACATAATCAACAATATAGACCTGTCTAAAATTAAAGATGAAGAAATTATAGAGCTTTTGGAAGAACTAATGGATACACTTACTTTTTATAAATTAAAGGAAGGTGACAAAGCTCGTTTGTTTACAAAATATGAAAAAAAGGTGTCAGATGCTTTTTATTCATCTTTTTCCGGAGTAACAAATATTATCTATGTCGGAGGTGGTAATCCCTACGCTATTGCAGCTGCTGCAGTTACACAAGTCGGCGGTGCATATGCAAGTTATCGTAACAATATGGCAGAGTATCGAGAAGAGCTTGATGATGAATTATGGAAATTAGAAAAGGAAGCGATAGAGGCAATAAATGATATTCAAAAAAGGTTTCTGCGAAATTCATGGATATTAATGCAAAAGAGAGAAATACCAGATATTTGGCGCCTTACCGATGCTCAATTGAATGAATATGTTGAAGATTTAAAGGATGAAAAGATAAAAAGAAGAGTACGCAAGTTAAAGAGAAACTCAAAATATTTTGAGGCATATCCCCCTTACTGGTATTATTTAGCCATATCTTCATTAGAAGCCAAAAATAAAAGTTTAGCTATTGAATCATTGAACAAATTTGAGCAGATTCATAAAGGGTTTTTTCGAGAGGACAATGTTTACACGTCTGCCTTGATGAACAAAATAATATTAATAGACGTCAATAAAGGTAAAGATCAAATAATTGATTACCTGAATAAAATGGTAAATGAAAGCAGAAGGGATTGGCGTAAAAATTTATTTGCAGCTTTAAAATACGCTGAGTTGGGATATTTCAAGGAATCTAAAAATCTTCTCCAAAGTAACATAGACCATGAACACCAAATATCTCTTCATATGAGACTCATGGGTGAAATATATGTTGCGGAAAAAAATAACAAACAGGCAAATGAATTAATTCAGAAGATGATAACCGAAGATAGGGTTAGAAGCCAGGATGTCCTATATCTTATAGGAATAATGCCAGAAGTTAAAAAACTTAATAATATGAAAGAGCAAATAACGGCCATTAGTATAGAAATTGACAAAAGTTTGTATGGAAAAGATGATGTTGAAGTATTTGTTCCTATAAAATGGATAATTGATGATTTTAAATCATTTAAAGTTGGTCTGAAATCTTTACAAACGGAATTTGTCCCAAGCTCATTTAAAGCTAATGAAGAAAAAAACGGTGTTATATATTATTTTAAAAATGTGTTTCATCTTGATGATGAACTCGAAAAAAATAAAAAAATTGACATGACCGTAGCCTTGACTCACCCTTCAGGATTTATAAATCTTTTAGGAACAATTCAAACTGTGTGTAAGGAAACGGATAAAGGAATTTTGGGCAAAAGTATTGGGAAAGCTAAGGAGTTGTCGAAAAAGATTGTTGGATCAAAAGAAGAAAGTAAAGAGAGCAACAAAAAAGAAGTTTGTAAAATAGAATTTGTCAAACGGAGCATTGTCACAAAGAAAGATAATTACACAATATCAGAAATTGGTAATATTGTAAAAACTAAGAAATAAATGCAAGCTGTGATTAAAGGTTAGCTAATAGGAGTATTGTAAACAAATATTAAGTATTATTTCTATAAAAATGAAAAGATTCATACTCATATTAATGTCAGTATGTATTCTGTTTTCTCTTTTGGAAACAGTTAATGCTGGAAGTAGAAACAGAAAGTTTCAATCGTTTAATAAGGCAAAAAAAGCACTTTTAAATCAAGTATATTATGACCACCCTTTTACTTTTTATTGTGGTTGTAAATTCTCTAAAAGAAAAAATATTACAGACTATAATGGATATACTCCTAAAAAGATTGGCAAAAGATCAAAGAGGATTGAGATTGAACACGTGGTTCCAGCCCATAGTTTTGGCCAGAGCTTCAAAGAATGGAGGGAACCCAAAAAGCAAGCTGAATGCAAGAAAAAAGATGATACTTTTCTGTCTGGAAGGGACTGCGCTGCAAAGCTTGTTTTAAAATATAGGTACATGGAAGCTGACTTATACAATCTTGTTCCAGCTGTAGGAGAACTGAACAATTTGCGAAGTAATTATAGTTTTTCTATGATCCCAGGAGGAGCAGATCAGTTTGGAAAATGCAAAGTCCAGATTAGAAATCAAAAAATTGAACCGCCACCAAACATTCGAGGAAATATAGCTCGTATCTATATGTATATGAATCAAGCATATCCTGGTCACCGTATTATCAGTGGTAAAAACAGAAAACTATTCATGGCGTGGGATAAGCAGGACCCGGTTGATGAATGGGAATGTACACGATGTAAAAGAATCCAGAGCGCTAAAATACAAGGAAATTACAATCCTATTGTAAAAAAACGATGTTTGCAAAGAAATTTGTGGAAGTGAAAAGGGGGGATAATTTCGTATTTGCTGATTTAATAAAACCAGAATATATAAAGATCTCTCAATTTCCTTAAAATCCATTCTTAAAGAAAAATAGTATCAATCAACCATTTTTCATTATTAACAACATTTTTCAATTCCTTTATTTCTACATCGATCATTACCCCGACTCAATTATAATATCTTCCGGCAATTCAATCGTATGCCACGTCAGTCCACAACCTTCATCTTCTTTTCTATGTATTATTTCCCGTCTTTTAACCATGATGCCTTGAAACTCAACCTGCGAATAATTTGGTAATGCCTTTGTTACTACTACTTCCTTGCAATTTGGACAGTATTTTGTTCCCATAATAAACTCCTTTACATGATTATTTTTCTGTATATTTATTTGATAAAAGTATATCTCAAACCTTCTTAGTGCTACTCTGCTGGTCGTTCTCGCATGGTTGTATATCCTAATAACCTACTTGCTTTTTCAACCCCAATATTTGGTAATCAGTCATCTCAAATCAGGCAGATTCCCTTTTTATAAGTCCGTCAATCCTTTCCTCAATCCTCCAGCGCAATTCCCAGGCATCATCATGCATTGATTTTGCAAATTCAGTGATTTGTTTTGGACTCGCGGTATAGAGCCAATCAAATTGTCGATATAATTTTTCTTTTAACTTGCTCAGTAAAGGCTCTTGCGCTCGATATTGGAGAGTATGCAGTCACTGCCTTTGTGCCCCCCCCCTTTTCGGCAGTGTCACCTTCCCTGTCGCATAAGCGCTTTCGTTGATCAACAATGGAAAGTCGTTCTGAAATACTGACTCTCCCGGTTACCTGTTTTTCCTTCATAAACACGGAAAAAATTTAAGTTAAAATGGTAAAGTACCGATAGTTAAATAAGAACTTGAAAATGCAATGTAAAATCTAATAAATTAGACTTTGAGTTCGTATTAATAAAGAGGTATAATTGGTATCAGCGACTAAGAAAAATAAAGCTACTATCATTAAAGAGGCCATTGAAAAAGCTATAAACATCCAATCTGTAGCACAATCTATAGACATCCAATCTGTAGCACAACATATAGAATCTTTAAGAAAGGAAAAATGGAGTAATTTTGAAATTGCGCATTATTTTGTGACTCTTAGCGATCCTGCTCAAATTAAATCTGGTATAGCTGTAAATATTCTAAAACATATACCTGGACTTAGAATTGCAATCGCATCTTATAAAAGAACTAAAAATATGTGGGATGAAATACTACGCTTTATGGACAGCGTTGCTGGAATTGCGCTGACTTATAATCCGAATATTTCAAACCATCAAGGATTTTATGCACCTGTCACAAGGGTTTTATTGAATCTTATTAGCCGATCAGTTGCAAAAGAAATACCACTCTCAGAAACAGATATGGGTAAAATGTTAGAATACTTAAAATTAAATAATAAAGGAATTATTAAGAACCTCGCTTCATATTACGGAATAGAAATTGTTGCAGGAATTGCCAAAAGTATTCCAGTAATAGGAAGAGTTTTTTGGCCAGGTAATGAGAAAAAACATAGTAACAGGAAAATAAAATTTGGCAAAGATAGTTTGGTTGCTTTAATTGACGATTATGAAGATTTGAAACCAACACCAAAACTTGATGAAATAAAAAGAAATCCGATATCAAATGAAATTTTCGAACATCTAAACCCAGATAAAGATAAATGGTATAATAACAAATATATACTATATATTACAAGCCTCTCCGTTTTTATTTTCCCCCCAAGTCTTATTTTACTAATTTATGGATTGTATAAAAATCAATCGAAACCTGTAGGTTGGTATTGGTATTTAGATGAACACCTGGTATATATTTATTCACTTTTCCTGCCTCCTATTGGAATATATGGGGTCCGGAAAGGAAAACTTTTCAATTTTGGCCCTAAATGGTACGATAATCGGGTTTACTGTATTTTATCACAGATATACTTGTTGCCGCTTATAATTACTTCCCCAATTGCTTTATATGCATTAATTAAGACAAGTGCGATAAGCATTAAAGGAAAAATCCTTGTGGGCTTTATCTTTTGTTTTTATGTTGCACTCATTTGTATGGAAGAATTTGTTTATAATACATAAATCTTACTTCCTTCTGAAAATCATTAAAACTTGTCAAACGATAATATCGTAACATGGTGAGAATTGAATTGTGGGGGAAATTAAAAAAAATAGAGAAAAACGGAAAATAATAGGAGCCTTACTATTAAAAATTAGATGTAATCACAAATCAAGACACGAACCATTTCCCTATAAAAATTGAAGATTGTAAGATTAAGCCAAAGGCCTGTTTATGACTATAAGAATTCCATCCCCAAACATTGCAGATAAATTTCTTAAGTGTTTAGGGAAAACACGTGCGGTGTATTTACCAGCAAATCTTGAAAAATTCGGTCCGTATTATCAAGCAACCGGAATAAGGGAAAGTTTTTGGACAGCGCTTATCAGACCAAAAAGCAAAAAACTCCCAGAAGGCGCTGTTGATATATTTTCAGTAAGAAATCTTCAAGAATAAGTTTTTATCATTTTCGGTTTCAAAAACAAAAATTTTGGAAAAAGTAAAAACGAGGTTATAAACTACAGATCGGGATCTCGAATTTGGCTGTAATTTCTATATCCGAGCGCTTTTTAGAATTATGAAACTAACAGTCTTCCGCGGCTTTATAAATCTTGATAGTTGTATGTATATAAAAGTATATGGGCATGCCCCTTTCACAGTTGCTGCTACTTAATATCTTTAATCTTTGATTGATGTTCTGGGATAAATAAAAATGAAACTTATGTTTAGCTGCTTCGAGAAATAGATGCTTACTTGCTGAGATTAACTTGGATTATTTTCGAGATAATTGTTTTAATCTAAATATTAGAATGAAATCACTGAAGTAACCTGAAGATTAAAAGATTAACGTAATTCTCAACTTTATTACTATATATATGCTTTTTATATATTTTATTATTTTTTATACTTTTGAGTATTTGGGATATAAATGTCGTTAATTTTTTAATCTTGGCGATAAGATGATGAAATGTAATTATTTATTGGATTAATTACACTTTAATCCGTTTTAATCTTTTTAATCTATATCCTTGGGATTAAAGATATTAAGTAGCAGCAACTTTGGGAAAAAGATATCTTTTCACATGTTATTGCCATTCCTTTATAGTACTTTTCAACTTTTTCATTTTTAAAGAGGGATTACCCAGACATGTTAACTCAAGATAATCCCTCTTTTATTAGCAGCTAATTCAATACTGCTATTTCCGGTTCAAATATCCTTAGCTGGTTCGCATGTTTGCTCGAATTCTCAATGGGATAACCTTCAGATTCAATCGTGGTGCGAAAATCCCTTTTGGAAGAGATTCGACTAATTCCATCCCTTAAACAAAAATTCCGATATTGTTCATAAACATCCTTGAATGGAAATGATTGATTGTCCGCGAGTATCGTAACAAGATATGACTCGGTAAAATCTATCACACTGCTGTTTTTCTGTTTATACAGCCTTTTCGATTTTTGCATGGATGGGCTTTTACTGAAGATGAACCCCTGATCCCGCAATCGCCTATATCCTTCAAGTGCCCAATTAAAGATCCCAGACAGTTCATCCATAAGTGTACTTGTCAATTCCACGTCCATTTCATTTTCAGTAAACTTACGAGGAAATTCGATCACATGAATTCTGCGCCACATACCGTGAGTATTGTCATCGATATCAGGTAGGGTGTTCATGCCCAGATAATGTTTGGCATAAGGTTTGAATTTCGATGGTTTCTTGTAAACTTCCCGGCCTGTTACCCAGTCTCCTGCCACAACAGATTTTATCAGATCTGTATTCATGCACTTTGCGTTAGGCGTTTCACCGGATACGTTGATCATTTTCCCGAACAGTTCAGGCAAATATTTTTCATCATTCAATCTATTCAAGCTGATATTGCAGACATTCTCTTTTCCGCAAAGGCTGCTGATGACATCAATGAAAACAGATTTTCCATTACCACCGTCACCGATTAAAAAGAACAACACTGCCTTGGGAATGGATTTATGAAATGCATATCCTACTGCCTCTTGGACAAATAAGATGGTTGCCGTATCTGACAGGAAAACTTCATCCAGATATCGTACCCATCGTGGACATTCAGCGTCTGGATTATAATCATACGGAAGCAAGTTGGTCGTGAATATCCCAGAATCATGCGAGATGAGCTCGTATTGGGAAAGATCGTATAGGCCGTTCTGCAAGGTTAGATAGCGGATCTGATCCTCAAACGCCTTATCCACATCCACAAGATCGTTACCAATGGCAAAATGGATAAAATTCGCCTTCGAAGCAGGGGTAAACAGTTCTCTAAGTTTTCCCAATTCTGTCTGGCAAATGTTATTCAAACGGTCCTCACTGCACTGCTCGTAACACTGGCCATTGTATCTAAAGAATGCTCTTTCCTTTTCAAGAAATTTCAGCATGTGCTTTTTATTCATGAACTCCTGAAACGGCACGATTTTCAGATGGTATTTTCCATTGTCATCCTTGTGCAGGGCGCCGGATATAAATAACGGGTCTTGGCGCTCTTCTTCGGTGAGGTTCGAAAATTCCTTTGCCTGTTTGATATTATGCCTTAAATAATTATCAGGCGATGAGTGCTCACGATATTTATCACCGATCTTGTAATTTTCAAAGATTGTCTTGATATCAACAAAGCTCATGCCCTTATTTACCAATGCTGTGATGACTGCTTGGTCCGCTTCACTCCGGGACGTGTATGAACCATCATTACCGTTTACGATCAGGAATTGAATCTTCGCCGATACTGGCAATGATGAGATTGTTTTATCCCAGTTTACAGGAGGAGGATCGGGCAATGCTGGTGTAGGAGTTTTCTTGGTCTTTTTCTGCGGCTGAAAACCCATGTATGGTCTGAATACATCAAGATTATATGTCGGTCCCGAATCAATAATAACAGTCACCGAGCGTGGGTTCTGGGGGATTTTGAAGTTAAATGTTCCTGGAACACGTAATATACGATTGATATTGTGTGTCCCGCCGTCTGCTTTAACTCCGGCCATTAGTGCCCTATTGATATTTTCGAGAGCATCCAAACCTATTTCCGAAACATTTACCGGGTCATTCAACACCCAGTAACAATGAAAGCCTCCACCACTGCGATTTAAAAGAGTTGGTGGAATTTCAAACGCCTTAATTGCTGCGAGCGCATCATCGTATGTGTCATGTTCTGGTTTCTTTTTATGACCTGCGTGTCCATAGTCCACCTCTGCATGAAATGCTGCCAGCCAATGCACATTTTTCTTACCGCTTGCCTGGCCAACACGGGGATTGACGCCCACGTATACTTCATACCCTTGCTGGCACAATTGATAGGCAGCGTTTACTGCATCTGGTACATTTTTGTGAAAAAATTGATTCATTGCTCCCCAATCATTAGGCACCTCGATACTAATTTCACCACAGTTTTGTTTCAATGCTTCTTCGAACAAAATATTGAAAAACTGTGATGCTGTTTGCTGAAATTGCTGTTTGTCATTAATTATATTTTGTGGATTCATTACATATCTTCCTCCTTTGGTTGTATTTGTTTCAACGCAGCTTCTATTGCTTCCCGGACAAAATCAGCCATACTGATCTTTTTGTCGTCCGTTATTTTCTTGACCTGATCAAAGACCTCAGGACGCAGGGCTACGGTTAACGCTTTTATATATTGTGCCGTTTTCATAATCGTTCCTCCTTTGAAATTAGAATTTAAAGCAATTATGAATTGCCTTTATAATATGTTCTTTAATTCAGGGTATGTTGGAGCGAGTTTGTAACCCGATAAGCTTGATACAAATTAAAGGGGACAACCTCCGAATATGGAAATTGTCCCCTTAGAACACTATCCTTTAGATGAATCTTTTCAAAATTATGTACGAAAAAAAGTACGCCCGTAAATATTCACGAAAAGGTTATCTATCCTTGTTGTATATATTGTTAGAAGTATTTCCTCTTCATTAATACAATAAGTTATATTCATTTCTTCTTTATTAAATATAAATGGAAGATTTGAGATCATAAGATGATGATCTTTTTTCATAGGCGTCAAAAAACTTTCTCTTAAATTTATACTGTAATGGCGCTTGTCATTTTTCGAAGAGGCTATGTACAGATATCCTTTATTTAAATCATTTTGCTCGTGTTTGATGCTAACTGAGTTTGCTGAAAAGTTACGAGCTATTTTATTAACATTGCACACGATAGATTTGGGTAGACTTTCTTTAATAAAGGGTTTTGAAGGATTATAATTTTCAGAAAGAAAATCCTTCATGATTTCATCATCAAAAATTTTATTTTCTATAAGTTTAGGATTAGAATTGGGAACTTGTACACTTTGGTATTTATCTCTAAAAATAATATTATCATCATCGACGGTAACACTCAGGTCGGTATTTTTATCAAGCGTGGACAGCATTTTCACAAATAATTTCGTGTCAAAAATAGTTAAGTTCATATTCTTAAAGTAATTAAACCCTGTTTCAACAATAATTGTGGAGTCATCCGATCGCATGCGGAACATCTTATTTTTTATAAATAAGTTCTTAAAGTATGGTTTTATAATTATTAAAAAGGTATAGAACTCTTTGAATTGTCTTTTTGATAAAACTATTTTGTTACTGACAAGATTTGTTTTTTTTTGCTTACATACTTGGTTATCATTTTTCATGTCCTTCTCCTTTTCTAAAATAGATTGAAATTTTGCATTTCTATTCTTTGAAAGCTAGTGTTTTGAACGCCCTCCAATGGAGACCACCCCTAAAAAACGTGCAGTTAGCTGCACCTTTTTTTATTCGAACAAAAAACCTTGCTCCCTATGTTTGCGATTGATCAGTTCTTCAAGAAGCACGAAATAGTGGATGTTGACCAGTGCACGGTTCAAGTGCCTATTCTCTCCCAGCAGGTCGTCTATCGATAAACCCAGTTCCTGATACAGATAGTTTTCCAGCTGATCGCGGAACATATAATTCCGAATATGGTACTTCGTGAGCCGCCTTGGTGGTTTATCGTCCAGCACGATCTTATCCAGCTTCTTGTATCCAATCCTGTTTGGGTTCCAGTATAATATGCGGCCAGAGGCCCCTGCCCAGTTCCAGGTGGTTGAATCTGCAGAATAGACCGGTAGGTATGCGAGTTTTTCATACTTCGTGCATCCAAGGAAATGAACTTTTACACCGTTTCGATAAAGCGCATCGACAATGTGACGGAGGTCGTCAAGGCCAGCATGTTTCAGTTCTCCTGAACCAATGGCAACCAATTTATGGCCTCGGTTGATGTATGTTTTGATTTCAGGACCGTAGCAGTCATGAATGACTGGAACGGGTCTGAATCCTACCCTTTCAAGATCGAGTTGATAACCGTAATTCGTGGTGAAACCAGTTTTTGAAAAGTCACTATCGAAATTGAAATAAAAGTCCACCTTCTTCGCGAAAAGATTCAGATAGGATCTGTATCCTTTAAATGTGATGATGTCCCGATATTTCCTGCGGTTCTGATTTAAAGTAAATGTACCCGAATCCATGATCAGGCCATCAAGCAACCCTCTGTATTTCAACATCAGGTCACGATGATGGCGATCACGACGCCCAAAGGATATCAAGGCCCGGAGCGGTTTGTCCGGCTGCAATTGCTTATACTTGAGGACCACGTCGGTTGTCAGGTCTGAGTGATATATCTTCATTTTTATTATCTCCTTTACAAGGAATGGCCCCCGCAACACTGCAGGGGCCGTTGAGGTTTAGGCAGTTGGTTGGATCAGTTGCTCAAGCTGCTGCAGTTTTTCCTTGAGGTTGACGATCGTATCGGCGTTGACTTGGCCAAGGTATTCGGCGTCGGAGATGGCCGATTCCATTGCCTTTATAAACTGATCGGTCTTCTTTTTGAACCCCTCAGATTTTCTCTCGGGTGTCATGAACGGTTCCGGCTTGCCGTCTGAAGCCAGAATTTCTTCGAACCGTGCAACAACATCGAGCCCGGCGTCTTTGGCAACCTTGAGCTCACGGATGTGGGCCGGTTCGACTTCCCTGCCATTGTGGACGAGGGTCTCGACCCTATCTTTCGTAATTTCCGTGATTCCCGCTCCGATAAGCTTTTGGAGATTGATGGCGATGTCTGTCTCAATCCTCAGTTCCTGAGCATCAATCTCTTCTTCAGGATTGAAATTGATACCGTTCCTCCTTATGAAGTCTCCAATAGGGTCAGCGGTCTTCTTTTCAGCTTTGCTCAACTGCTTATCAATTTGGATCAAGCGTTCTTTACCGAATACAGCATAACGGATGATGCCTGAAAGTTTTGCCAGTCTCATGTAATCCTGGACTGTCCTGAACTCTCGCCCATCGAAGTTCACCGCAAACCATTCTTTCCACACCGGACCGTATTTTTCCTTTACCAGCTTTTTAATGATGTTAAAGACCATACCGCCGCGAAGACGGTATTTGCAGATGGTACCTGCGAGGCCGCTCTCCACCATGTTGATCTGCAAGATATACTTGATGGCCAAATCCTTGGCCTCCGCAATGACCTTGGCAAGATCTTTGATATCAGCAGCCTTGGTATTTGCATATTTGTCACAGAACCGCTTGGCCTTTCTTTCCCGTATTTTACTTCCAAGTAATTCACCATGGTCGTCAGACACCCGAAGGTAGGATTTGACCGCGTTGGGCCATTTCCTGATATGTTTCAGGTGCATTTCCTCTGGGCTGCGAGGGGCTTCGGTCACTCCTTCGGATAGTTTGGTTTCGGGGGTGTCCTTTTTGGACACGTCATTGTCAGTTCCGCTGGTTTCAGCGGATTGTTCGAATTGCTTAGTCATGTCATTCTCTCCTTTATTGTTGTTAATCTGAATGTTCTGTTTCTTTGTCTTAGATTCTTGCTTTCTCATTACTTCACCTCTCTTTTTGGGTTTAAAAATTCCGCAAGACTTTGCGTTTTATTCAAAAATATCTTCAAGGACATCATCAACAAGGCTGCTTTCACGAATCATCTGTTCCTGCATCCACTGATCGAATTCAGATTTTTTGATACGCACGATTCTTCCAGCCGCCCCGATCCGATAGTGAGGAATGGGATTGACCGGGTCCTTTAACAGATCCCACAGGGTCCTGTCTGAAATTCCGGTGTATTCAGCCAATTCTGAAACCTTGAAGTATTCCCTTGCCACCATTTTTGTACTCACCTCCTTTTTTAGTTGGTCTCTCACTTTCGGTATGTCCCATTCTAATGCAGGAGGCGATAAACTCCTAACCCAAGAATAACGGTAAGTTAGGATAAACTTCATCCAAACTTTTTAGAGAATTTGGATGTGCAAATAAATGAAGAAAATGGGAGAATTTAAATGACAAAAATGGTATAAACGGTTCAGAGAGAGGTAAGGGCGACTTTAACTCAGACTTGAACCTAACTTATCTTAATAAGGAGGTTATTATGGGAGTTAAAGTCAGAGAAAAAAAGAAAGACTCTGGAGTCTGGTGGATTTTTATTGACCATCAGGGGAGGAGGAGAGCAAAAAAAATTGGTAGGGATAAGAAAGTAGCCGAAAACATCGCTAAAAAAGTTGAAGCGAAATTGGTTTTAGGGGATATGAGGCTGGAGGGAAATAAGGCGGTTACGGTGGCCACATTTGAGGAGTATGCTAATACTTGGAAAACGCTGACTGTACCGGCTACCTGCAAACCCTCCACGACAAGTGACTATAAAGGGATACTGAAGAATCATGTGTTACCGGTATTTGGCAAATCCATGGTTAATGAAATCAGCCGATTTATGGTTAAAAGATTTTTAATGCAAAAAATAACTGATGGTTTTGCTTCCAGCACTGTCACCCACATGAAAAATGCCATTGCCGGTGTTTTGAATCTTGCTGTTGACGATGAAGTGTTGGCGACAAACCCGGCTCATAGTGTTGGGAAAATATTTAAAAGGCAAAATCTAAAACCCAAAATTGACCCTTTTAATATGGATGAGCTGGCAACTCTGCTGGACACATGTCAAGATCACTTTCCTCAACATTATCCCTTGATTCTAACATTAGCGCGAACTGGGATAAGATTTGGCGAAGGTTTGGGGCTGCAATGGAATGATATCGATTTCCAAGGTAGGTTTATAACCATTGAAAGGAGCCTGTCCAAGGGAAGGGTTGAAACACCCAAAAATGGACAGAGCCGGAAAGTGGATATGTCTCAGCAACTCACAAATACTCTCAGGGAACTAAAACATCTCCGAAAGGTAGAAACGCTAAAGAGAGGATGGGCGCGGATGCCGGAATGGGTTTTTGTGACTATGAAAGGTACGCCTTTGAATCATAGTAACTGGCGAAACAGGGTATTTTACAAAATTTTAGAAAAGACGAGTCTTAGAAAGATAAGGGTTCATGATCTGAGGCACGCCTATGCAACCCTGAGAATCTCCAAAGGAGATAACATTGCTGATGTATCCAAACAACTTGGCCATCATTCAGTAAAATTTACGATGGACATTTATTATCACTGGGTTCCAGGTGGGAGTAAGTCTGAGGTTGATGGATTGGATGACCTTGGTTCAGTCGCAACCAAACGCAACCTATCCGCAACCAATAAAAAAGGGGCCAACGCTAATTTGCGTTAACCCCTTGATTTTATGGCGGGGACGACGAGACTCGAACTCGCGACCTCCGGCGTGACAGATGGCAATCAACATCTAACCTATTGAAATAATTCAGTCTGAGTTTTAAAAGTTGTGTCGAACTTACCTCTCTCTGCAACCTATCCGCAACCATTTCAACGTATTTCAATATCTTCATTATTGAGGACAATATTACCCTTTTTCTAGGCCCAATTCCTGGGCGATTTTGTAACCCGCTATTTCTTTTTCAGCATCTACTACAATTCTGTAAAATATATCTCTCCTTGTATTCCTGATTACATTAGGGTCAGATGAAAATTCAACATCCTTGATGTCATCGAAATTAAGAATTTTAAAAAAATATGGGTTCTCCTTAAAAAATTCTTTTGCTATCCTGGTTTTATGGGCATCGTGTTTCCTTTGTACCGTGCTGAATAGAAGGCTAATTTCATTGTTTGCAACGAGTAAATCCCGAATCAACTCTGGTGACAAATGAGTCTTTTTTTGTTTCTTTAAGGCGGCCCTGGTCTCTTCAATGCATTTATAGCCAAGTTTCATATCCAAATTCTCTATCGCCCTGGAAAAATCTTTATGATCCAAGTATTCATTAAAAAGATAATAGGAACTTTGGATGTTATCTATACTTTCTAAACAACCATCCAAATCTTGATCTATAAAAATCTCTGCGTTAGAAATAAAGTAATTGTATTTATTAGAATAATCGCTAATATGAATCGATAATCTATATGCTAATACCGACAAACAATGAAGCAACTGTTTTAGTTGGTCTTTGTTTTCATCACATTTGAAGGTGATAAAATCTGTAAATTCGTTATTCGATAGGTCCTTTAGAAACAAGAATTCCAATTTGTAATCATATTCTTCAAATATTTTGATTTCTCTCTCAACAGCAATCTCATAGTTTTCTATATTTTCTTCAATATCATCAGTGAGTTTTGAGATCCAAGCAATATATTTAGGCTTGCTCTTGTAAAATATATGCTTTTCAAAATTAGAATTTTCCGGAAAACCATTTTTTAGAAATATCTTTTTATAATCATTGATGAAAAAGCCTATGGTATCAGAAAATAGAAAAGATCCAAATGTTGATAAAAGCTCAAGGCAATTTGATAGTATCACGTCTGCTTTATCATTGTAGATATGTGAATATTCAATTATCGACTCAAGAATATCGTCAAAAGCGATAACAGCGTCATCGTGTTCTTTTTCCAAATCACTATTATCTATTTTGTTTTTTTTAGAAAGAAATTCAAAATTTCCAAGAAAAAGAAATAAAATCAAATAATAATAAAGGATTCCATTTCTTATCTTAAGCCCGGTTGTCGTACCATCAATTATTCGGTCAATTAATAATGTAAAAAAGGTTCTTTTTCTTATTCTTGATGTAGGAAAGATGGGATCTGTTTTTGAACTTGGTTTTCCGCCTAATGCCAAATCAATCCTTTCGTCTTTAGGTGCTTTATTAAATTTTTTTAGGACCTTTTTAAAATCAATTTCGTCTTCATATTTTTCAAATGTACTTATAAATAACTCAGAAAATGTTTTATAATTAGTAAAATTTTCTTTATTTTCCGATATGATGTCTTCAATCTTTTCAGAATTTTCAAATAAGGATTTATCAATATCGAAAATCGACAGAGTATCCCATATGTCATCGAAGTTGAAATCACTTGATATGAATTGATTGACCTTGCATTGTTCCTTGAACAAATCCAGTTCCATGTATGGGAATAAATATCTTTTCGCTAAAATAAGTGGCCAAGAAAAAAGTAATATAGCTTTTTCCTTATCAAATTTTTTAGGATCTACCGCCAAAGGATCCTTAATATCTGAAGTGCCGAAAACCATACCAAAAATTTTTTGAAAAATTTCCAGCGAAACAAAGTCTAATGAATCTTCTGTTTGGAATTTATTTTCAATCATGGGCTAATTTCTGAATAATTATTTCAAACAAATGCTGCCCTTCGAAAAATAACTGTCTAAACAGCATGATATTTTTATCTGAATTCTTTTTTTAAATGTTTCATGTCTTACGCAGTATGTTGCGTAAAATCAAGTTTGATTTTGTTAATTTATTTGTTCCCATAATTCAATTAATTCTTAACCAGCCAAAACACAGTATACCCGACGCCGAATCCCAAAGGCAACATTATTCATGAGCGACACAGCGGGGTTTTTTTGAATTTTCAGGCAAAGATTCCCACTGCTAATAAACCGACAAATAATATTTGAACCCTCTATTTACCACATCTGCTCGACATCATCCTCAATATCATCTTCCACAGCATCATCCAACAGACTGTTAAAGTCAAACCCGCTCCTTAATTCAACCTCATCAACAGTAACAATAAACGCCGACAATTCAGACTTTGATATCTTCCTGTGTGGAACTATAAACGCAATAGCATCAATACCAGCCGAATCGAAAACAACCTTATAAAAATGTGTCGGCACGTGAACACCATTTCCAATCACCCCATGCTCCCCTTCAAACAACACCCCTGTAACGACATAGAGTTCATTTCGCTCATTAGTCCATTCCCGGATATATGATTCAAGATATCTCCAGCCCTGGCGATTTAAACCTGGTAACTGAGGAGTCATATTGCTCAATAAAAAAGATTCCATCATTGCATTATAAGAGCTATCAACAGTTGCTGAGGCAGCCATGTGCCCACGATCATATCCCGAGCTTTTATAGTCAGACAGTGTTGAACGATATTTGACAGGAATTTCAGTGTCAGGCTTGAATTTATTTGAGCGCTTGAATTTTTTGTTAACACTGTCCGGTGTCAATCTATAAGCAACCCAGGAAGGAATTTTTCTGTCATAATCATAACCAACCGCATAACCTTCTCGACATAGGAGCTGATCTTCTGGACCAGGAATTCCGAATGCGACATGACCGTTACATTTGAAAGCACGGGCAGATTTGCTCGGAGTGGGTATCGGAGATGATTTTTGTGTATCATTAGGCGCAGACTCCTTTGTTTTTTTGATAGGTACAGACCCGCACTTGTTACACCCTTTTGATTTACATTTTGAAGATAATGGACTTCCGTCACGACATATTGTAATACCATCAATACAAGCGACTCCGCCATGACCTGAACAGCAACCACGACAGTCTGCGTATGCTGATACACTGACAAAGGAAATCGTGATAAGAATTGAAATGAATATAATCAGTTTTTTCATTTAACAACCTTCAACTTATGCGTTTCCTGCAATCTTTCCCATAATGCCTTCATAATTACAGTATATTCTTCTTCATGTTCAGAACCAATCTTGCTTTTGATATACAGATCAAAGACGCTCTGGAGAACTTCAACGGCTTCTTTATTCATATTTGCCATGGAGACCTTTTCTCCCAAAGGCAATTCAGAAATAATATCTTCAATGATTTGATCAATATCATCCATCTTATAATCATTAAGATTATCGCTGGCATTAGCTTTAACCAGTCCAAGCAATACTGCGCCTTCTACGATATGAAAAACTTCTTTATATATTTTAGGGTCTTTGCTTGCCCTTGATCCAGCGACATTTAATACTTCAATACCATTTTCAATAATCCAGGAATTTATTTCCGATGATGCCATGAAAAGAAGGGTTTCGTTCAGGTTTATATGGATACATGGACGGTCGTGTTTTTTTGCAACCTTCTGGGTCAGTTTCGATCCGCCTGTAAGTTTTCCGTGGGTAATGATAAGTGTTCCGTCAGAATCTATGACATTCTGCTCTGTTCTTTTTGGGTAGCTTTTGGTCGGCATTTCCCGGAGTTTGTATTTGTCGGAAAATTTCCCGTCTTCAGTTGGGCGCCCTTTTGGAATCCAGCCGCCATGTGGAAGACCGAGTTTAATTGCTGCATCTAAAGCGGCCTGATCTGCTCCGGTTTGACCGCCTGATATGATTTTTTTAAGCATGTTTCAATTCCACCAAATTTAATAAACGATTATCCCGTCAACAAGATCACGGGTTGCAGTGGGCTTAATTGCGATAATCGATGCAGGACCGAATTTCCAATTATCAAATCTGCGATCACATTCAACCGCAACAGAATCATCAATAGAACCAAACACAGCTGTAAAATCACATTCCTTTCGGTTTTCATCAATAAGCTGAGAAATGGTAAATATCCGAATTTCAGACATCATATCCTTAAGGTATCCATAAATCGATCTATGTTGATTGGGCACGTGATCTTCCCAGTTTAGCACTTTTAATACATGAAGATTGCCTACTACCACAAGCATTTTTGCTTTCGGATTTTTGCAGAAAACTTTTGCTATTGATCCTGCCATCCATTTATCGCGACTTATTTTCTCACGATATTTAGATGTTGGCAGATCGAGGGCAATTGGTTTTGGTCTGATGTTCGGATAAAGAGTGGCTAATTTTATCAGCAAGTTTCTGTATTCGGGGCAATCTATCTGTGAATGAATATTGATAGCTGATAAACCTTTGCTGGTCTGGATATAATTGTCAATCTTGGCTTGCTGATTAGAAGTAATCTCCAGACCGATATGGGTTACACCAGCATCATGCAATGCCGGAATAAGCTTTAACAGGAATTTGAGAATTGCCGGTTTCTTATGAGTTGTTCCAAGAAAAACGATATCGTGATTTTCAAACTTTTCGAGAATAAACGCTTGAGGATTGGTGTTGACTTCATAATCACTGGCATTCACAATTGAGGTAAACGCAAGGCTAAGCAAAATGATGAACAGGGAGATTTCAAGCCTTTTAATCATTGTAACCCGCCTGTTATTCTTGCTCCACAATACACACAATTTCTTTTATCCTCACCCTGAACAAGTCCACAACTCATACAAACAGTACCATTTATTGAAAGTCTTGGGTTACTGGTATCAATAAAAATACATTCGCCACGATCATCAATCTCGAATTCAGCTGAACAATCAGGACAGGAAGTTTTTCCTGGTTTACTTTTGATATTATGATTGGAACAGAAAGGGCATTTGATGGAGTTATGGAGTGATATCGTTGTCATTAATCTTATTTTATCAGATTGAATCTTGTAAGTTATCCATATTCAATTGTATCATAGAGCGATTGTTTTAATTTAAATATTTATACTCATTTTTAGCTCTTTTGTTATTGTCTTTATTTTATTCTTTTAATTTAATTAGAGATTTCCGGTTCATTTATTCTGGTGCATAGCATTTACTCCCTATTCCTGATCATTTATTGTGACATTCTACAATAAGATAGGTTTATAATATTTTTGAGCTCTTCACGTTTGTTACCGCTGATTTATTACTTTCACGTTGAGCGTTATCAACAGATCTAATATAACAAGAAATCTGATTTTACCTTTTGGGTATTAAAATAGGAAGGTTTATGGTTAAACAGCAGTTGTTTATACATATTTAATTATCCGAAAGCCAATACTGTCTGATGCCTCGCATTGCAAACCAGAACCAAAAGAATGTGATTTACATCCTTCAGCACCGGAATCCCAACAACCGCCGCTTAGGCACCTAAAATCGTAATTTTCATCCGAAGAGTTAAAAGAATCACTACACCACTCCCATACATTTCCGAGCATGTCAAATATCCCCCAAGCGTTAGGCAATTTGCTAGCAACTGCCTCTAAATAATTATGTGGAGGACCAAAATTCTTAGAAAAAACCGCATACTTTTCAAGTTCATCAATATTGTTCCCAAAATAATAATCAGAGCTGCTTCCTGCACGACAGGCATATTCCCATTCAGTCTGTGATGGCAAGCTAAAGTTATCACCTCTCCTTTTATTTAACCATTCACAAAATGCCATCGCATCATTCCAACTAACTTGAACCATGGGCATTCGTTTCAAGTCGTCAAAATTGTTTGTTTTTAAAGGATTAAAAGAATCATGCCACTCCACTCTTACTTCTTCGTAGTAACTTTCCTGGTCATCCCAACAGTTTCTCAAGTCGTGTGCCCAGGTCCATCCATCTTTCTCTGCATCAATTATGTAGCCTGTATCTTCAATAAATAGTTTGAATTGGAAGCATGTTATTGTTGTTTGTCCAATATAAAATCCCTTTGATATGCTTGCAAATTTTCGATTATCGACTATTTCATTTTTATCTTCAGGACAAAATTCTTCATTATTATTCCATATAAGTTTCGTTTTTTCATCCACTCCTCCCATAACAAAACTGCCGGGTTCTATATATATCATCTTGAGATTAATTTCCGGTACTGTGATTGTATTATTTATGTCAACTATTCTTTCGTTTCTTTGCGGTTCCGATTTTTTCGATAATAAGCTATTGAGATCCCTACCTTCATTAAAACCGCTGCTATTTTCCTTTGCCAAAGTTTCATCGTGCAGGTTTTGATGGTCAGCTTTTCCTGGAATAAAATTTTCATCCTCTATCATAGATACGCTTTTTACAGAATCATTCTCGTTATTATCCTTATTGTCGTTAAATCGTAGAAACTCAATTATCCTGTCATATCCAGGTTGCTTGGCGAAGCTTATAAATCTTTCCCATTCATAAACTGCATCGAATTCAATGAAATCTTTTGCACGAGTCACTGCTACGTAAATTAGATTGAATTCGTCAGGATCAAGGTCAGTCGTTCCT
>Ga0190284_1000205_pt1 | contig 42333 bp, 37 predicted proteins | sample 48691812_MG_FD_161668 | JGI IMG/M metagenome (GOLD analysis project Ga0190284, IMG submission 161668) | Hydrothermal vent microbial mat bacterial communities from Southern Trench, Guaymas Basin, Mexico - 4869-18-1-2_MG | ecosystem: Environmental > Aquatic > Marine > Hydrothermal vents >...
CTGAACAAAATAGAAGCGAAATTCCCGGGAACGAACAAGAAAATTTTCCTGGCCGTAAACCTACCGAAATCGGACAATTGTTAGTCGGGTATGTCAGGAGTTCTGATGTTCTCACGTAAATTGAAGTTTTCTTCGATCAATTCCATTTTTCGAGCTTCTATCTTAGAGAAATCCAAAATATCATTGATGATGTTGAGAAGAGAGTCAGCCGAAGTTTTTACCATACCCAAATAGTTTTCCTGTTCGGGATTCAGTTTAGTATCCAGTGTTAGTTTTGTCATACCTATGATCCCGTTCATCGGCGTGCGAATTTCATGACTCATATTTGCCAGAAATTCCGATTTTATATTACTCGCTTCAATAGCCTGGTCTCTTGCTGTTCTAAGATCTTCTTCGGTTTGTTTTCTCCTCTGTATCTCCGATTCCAGCTCTTTTGTTCTATCTCTAACCCTCTCTTCTAACTCGTCGTGCGCATTTTGCAAAGCCAGGTCCCTGGATTGAATTTGTCCGAGCATTTCGTTAAATCCTTGGAAGAGTGCGTCTATTTCATTGGGAGCTTTGAATTTTATAGACTCTGGTGCCCGAATCGAATAGTTGCTTTCCTCCGATACCAAACGTGCTGTTCCAGCTAAATGAAGAATCGGCTCCGATATGACTCTTTGCAACTGCGAAGACAAGAGATACGCCAAAAATAGAGAAGCCGCGAATACTATCATCACAATAGCCAGATACCTCTTGGCTCTATTGCGAATTTCATCGAGATCAGATTTTAAATAGATGGTTCCAACACTTTCGTCCTCGTAAACGATCGGTTGAAGCAAATGTAGAAATCCTCCTTGAAAACAACTGTTTTCATGATTGAATTCCGGAGGAACTATTTTTTCTTTTAAATTATTTCGAAAGTAACTAGTAAAAACTTCTCCATCTTTGTAAAGACAAGCGCATACGATGTGTTTCTCGACTCTCAAAGATGACAAAATATCATCTGCGTCACCTTTTGTTTCAAACATCAATGTAGCAGCGCTGTTATTGCCAATTATATCGGCTAATGTATTGAGATTACCCTTGACAGAGTTTCTAAAAGTGCTCAAATCGTAAATTAAAAACGAGCTGCAAACCACGATAATAGTCACGGCGCTCGTCAACATAATGATTCCGTTGAGTTTGGATTTTATTGATTTTCTCTTCGAGAGTAGATGTATCACCTCTTTCTCCTCTTGCCTTTATTTTTTGACAATTTTATGACTTTCGAGCTCACTTCCAGTCCACTTTTCTTTATAGCTTCCACGTTAATCTCGAATTTAACTTTTTTCTTTTCGATTAAAAAATTAATCATTCCTCCCTGTTGGTTGAATTCTTCGCTTTCTCCAACAGTCAGAATACTATTTTCTTTTATTCTGCTCAAAATGACATCAATCTTCTTCTTCTCTGATGAACTCACGAACAATATGTGGCAAGAACCTGCATCCTTCAGAATTTTTATACGCTTCACTTCAATGCGTCGGTTATGTACTTTTTTGTTCCAAACTGCTTTGTCGATAATTCCGCCGAAGGGGTCTTCACCATATATTCCGAGCACAATTGGGCTATCATCGCACTCGAAGGACGACTTTGGCCATTTTGTAAACTTGGCAAAATTATAAATATATACCGATTTCACTTTGTATTCCGAAGGCGCTTGAAATCCTTTTTTTACCGAATCATCGCCTGGGACGACTCCCCCAATTAGAATACAGAAAGTTATACACAAAATGCTGACGTATTGTTTCTTTTTGTCTAGAGTATCTCTATCTACTCCGATTGATAGAGAATTTTCTTGATCACCAGGCACTATTTCGCTTACCAATTTCACTCGACCAGTCTCCCTGGCAATCAAAACAGCTTTCGCCTAACACACGTTACAACTGCTTCTACAAAACATCATTCATGACAAGATCTTTCTGCTCAATTATTAGAACCTCCATCTCAACTGCAAATAAACACTTCTCTCGACCTTGGACGGCATTCCAATACCGAATTCTGGATCGAATTCGGTGTGGGTATTTCTCAGAAGATTTTGTCCCGCGATAGATATCTCCAGATCTTTGACGGGTCGCCACTCGAGCCGCAGATCGAAACTCGTATAACTTCCTACATCGATAGCGGGCAATCGGTCCACGTGTCTGATCCCTGCGTCGATTTCGATGTCATTCGTGATATCCATGGAAGACCACAAGTGGGCTTGATGGTGAGGGCTGAGATCTTCTGTACCTTCTGAAAAAATATCTCCACTATCCGAGTCAGGCTCTAGATGCATCTGGAGATAGCTATAGGCTCCCCTCAATCTCCACCAGTTTAGTAGCATACAATCCGCCGCCACTTCCGCGCCGTAGGTATATCCTTTCATTTTGTTGTCACTCAACAGCACGATAGAGGGGAATAATGACACCGTTTCCAGCGATCTAAGATTGTCATAAGCGTTATAGAAAGTTGCAAAATCTAAAGACAAGTTTTTCATTGGAAACATTCGATACCCGACTTCATAGGCATCTATGTACTCCGATTTGTAGTCGTCGTCGCCGAACGCCGTAATCGGAACGTCGAAGTTACCAACAGGAACCACATATGTTACTCGTCCATCGACTTCCATTGTCGAAGGAGTTCTTGCTGCACGCGAAATAGCTGCCCATACATTATGATGTTTGTGAGGTTTCCATAGTATCCTCATCGTCGGCTGGATCTCGAATCCAGTATAGTCGTTGTCCTCGAACTTTGAACCGATAGTCAATTCCAGCAATTTTTCGACCAAGGTAATATCATCTTGCACAAAAGCGCTCAACAGGTTATCGCGTCGACTCTCAGGTTGAATCGTAAAGATCGCATTATCGACGTCTTCTCTTATCGTCCGGTATCCGACTCCCCATATGAAATCATGTCGCGATCCTAGCATTACTCGATGCTGGAAGTCTAAATCGATCGTATCATGTACAATCGGAAGAATATCATTTGTGATATCGAGACGGTCGTAATAGAATTGAAGTGTCGAGCTCGATGTTTCCGAGATCACTCTGTTCCATCGCCACAGCAAATTGCTGCCGCAAGCTTCGACTCGATCTTTAAAAGTTCGAGAAAAAGGAGGTATCGGCATGGGGATCTGTTCTGTAGTAGCACTGTCATGGTCGTAAGAATCACCCTGTAATGTCATAGAATCACGTTCCGTGATATCTATATCGAATCTGAATCCTCCTTGAAACATATCCCCTGAATCCTCTGCGCTTCCGTCATGTCGGAAAACAGAATTGTCGCGGAGCGAATACTTCGCGTAAATACGATACCATGTGCTGACGTCCAACTGCCCGCCGTATCTGATACTTGAGATCATCTTCTCTTCGTTACCGATCAGCGTGTTCAACAAGCCTCCTTGCGTGTCTCGCGAGTTTTGAGTGATAATGTTAATCACTCCGTTGACCGCGTTTGCCCCCCAAACCGAGGCACCAGGCCCTCTGATCACCTCGATCCTCTCGATGTCGTCGAGAACGAAATCTTGCAGTTGCCAATATACCCCCGAAAAGTGCGGAACGTAGAGGCTTCGACCATCCATCAGCACCAAGAGCTTATTTGCAAACTCTCCGTTGAAACCTCTCACGCTTATCGCCCATGCTTGTGCATTGATACGCGCAACGTGCAATCCCGGCACCATTCGGAGCAACTCGGGAATCGTTTTAGCGCTCGATCGCCGTATGTCTTCTTGGGTTATGACAAACACTGCCGCTGAACTCTCGGACAGTTTCTCTTTCTTCTTCGAGACTGATGTAACCTCGATGTTCATTAGTTCTTCTATGCTCATCTCCGTAATATCGGAGATTTCATCGCCGCTATCGACCTCCTGCGCCGAAGCTGTATAACTGCATCGAAGAAAGACAAAAGTAGTTGTTACCAACAAGACAACGCAACTCATAAAAGTTTTTCGCATGGATCTGTCCCCGATCGATCTACTCGAGAGCGCATGTCGTTCACGCCTCTGCTACCTTTTATTGTAATCGTACAAGAACTTCGGACATAACACTATTAATTGATGTAATATCCTTTGTTCTTTTTTCGGCCAACAATAATATTGCCGATCCGCCGTAGGTCAACTCTGTTCGAACGTTTATAAAACCAGCTTTCTCGAAGTCTTCTCTGATGGTTTTCTCGGTGTAAAAATGAAACTCCCCCAACAGGTTTTTAATCTCGGCTAACTTACCAAAGATCAATGCAGACAATCCAACGAGTACTCTGCCAGCTCCTTTCGAGGTCAATAGCTCTTTGATGAATGTATTATCGCGGCGCCTTCGACGTATCTCATTGATAAATACCGAAAGAAATCTCGCATTTTTCACAGGTGTTATTACACCGACTCTAGCTCCATGATCAGAGACCCGATAGATTTCTGTAATAAAATTTCTACGTTTCTGAAGATACCCTAAAACTAAAACTGAATAGACTTTGGTAAAATAGCTACTACAAAACGGTAAATTATGATTTAAATCTGCATTAACGAGACCAATGTCACTTTTCATTTTGGTGTCACTTCCCATTTTGGCATTGCTATCCAATCTCGATTTTGCTCTTTTTAACATTCTCGAAGAAAAATCCACACCGACTTTCATTTTATAGTCGTTGATATATTTTTCGAGCGAGTAGCCGTCACCACATCCAACGTCTAAAACTCGATCAGAGTGACTCGGCTTCAAATAATCGAGTAGTTTGTTAACTGCTTCATTGTAATTGTAAGATTCCCTCAACACATGCACAAAGGGAGCATAATGCTCCCAAAGCCATCTATTTGGCACGAAACGTGCCACGGCGCGAAACCCGATTCTTTTGATGAGTAACATTATTTAAAGATTCCTTTCACACCTAGCAGACGCCTGTAAATCCCCGTTAAAATTGCATTCGAAATATTTCTTCTATTGAATTTCTTAATTTTTTTTCTCGTCTTCTTCAGAGTTCTGATTGTAAATATACCTAGAGTATATATTGATCTATCACCCGCTCGATTTTTTACGATTTTTCTGAACTCGGGATAAGAGGACAATAACTTCTCGTGATCGGGAATTTCAACGTTACCGTCCAAGTCTCTGCGGTAGGTAATGCAAGGCGGAGCACAACTCTTATCGGTACCTTTTTTCAAATCGAACTCGACATTATTTTTCGTGTCGTTCGAGTTTATTATATTAAAAGATTTTCTCAAAACAGCGTCTCTAACCACTCCAGTGCGTACCGGAGTCAGTGCCACTCTAGACAAATGAAAAGGTATGACTTTGTCGCTATGTCCGAGAATATATAGGCCGCCTCTGAATGCTTCGATTATGTGTGTCTTCGAATCATAATATGGTATGTATTTGTTTTTATTGAATAAATATTCTCCTCCGAAATAATCTCCCAACAAATTCGATGTCAGTCGTTGTTTCGAGTTCGCCACCATGACTCCATGAACGATATAGAAGGGTATTTCGATATAGAGGCCGTTTTCCCCGACCAAATGCTTATGGGCAGCAGTCGACATTTCTATTTCATCTATGAGGATTGTCGTGGTATGCTTGGATACGATACTAATACCAGCAGGCATCCCTCTGTATCGTATCTGAAGAACAAAATCGGCGTTGAAGAAACGCTTTTCATAGACAGAAGTTCTGTCATAGGAGCCTCGATAACCGTACGTGTTATAGATGGAGATTTGACTGATTAAATCGAGATCAAAAACGATTCTATTTTTGAGACCCTGGCAATCTCGAGCAGGCGCGAAGCATTCGACGTCATACGACTTCAAACCTCTATCGTATCTAAATATCTTGTAGGGAAATATGATCTCGCTCCATCTAGGTTTTGTATACCTATTTATGGGAGCTGCATACTTGTCACCCGGAAACACTCCGGATCCGTTTGTGATTTCACTTATTATTCGTTTGTATTCTTCCGGATTTGCAGGTAGTACGCGATCCAATGAAAAGAGCCCCTCTGATGTCAAATATATATTATTCAATCTCTATTCCCCGCTTTCCATCAGTTTCCTGATCTCGTGCATGACGAAATCCGCTCCGTTAAAGAGGCTCTCATGATTCAACCGATAGATTGGCATTCCAAACAGCACTCTAACCTTCTTTTTTTTTTGTAGGCTGTTGAGAGACAACAAACCTCTCGATCCCATGATTGCAACCGGAATGATCGGCACTCCTGTTCGATGATGCAGATACGCAACCCCCCTTCTTCCTTTTTGCAAGATATTTGTGGTATTCAATTTGCCTTCTGGATAAATCCAAACGCGTTTACCGTTTTCAATTGCCCTAATCGCACTTCTTAATGAGAGCTCTAAATGACCTCCTGATCTATAAATTGCGATTGCGCCGATCATTCTGAGATAGATAGCGGAAATCAGATATTTAATATTGAAATATTTATCATTAACCAAATATGAAATCGGCAAAAAAGAACTCGGATATATCTCTCCCTCGTAACAGGGGATGGCGGATCCGCAAATGAATCCATCCGAATATGACGCGTGATTAGAAGCGAAAATAAGTGGCTTACCCTTTAAGCCTTCCAGATATTCTTGACCCCTGACTTCGAAGTCAAATAGTATATTTATGATGTAACGAGAAATAAAGTAGCTCACAGCTTGCATGAAATTAAAATAGTGCAATTTCAACCCATGCGCCGATGAAGACCATCTCCAGGTCTTGTTTTTAAGGTAAAATGTTATTTGACGCGTTTTTAACATATCTACAGTCCATCGTTCGCGTCACTCCTCTGACGCATTCGAACAATTAATAGACCATTTTTCGGTGTCGTCTTTTTTACGAACTCGAGTTCGTCACAACAACGATACCAGAATAACTATCTCTCGTTTTGAGTGCTGCAAGGATCGAAGCCCCTTACAGGCACCCCTTATAGGCACCCCTTACAGGCACCTTTTCCCAAACACCACTGTCCAAAGGACCAGCAAAACGCCTTTGAAATAAATCATCGACTCAGTTAATCGAGTACTTTAGCAGTTATCCTGCATTTCATATCGTTCGATTGATGAGTTCTGTAAAATTGACGTAACCGTCCATATAAGTGGACATTAACAAAGACAATTGCGCTTTAAAAAACATTTGAAAAGGTCATCGACTATCAATATATGTGTTTTTAAGCTCTATTCTCGAACAGTTTATATACTGCTGATATAGGCTTACAACTCGTACTCTGATCTCTTTCATAGTTATCGAGTTAGTTTATTTATGGGATATTTTAGGGAGAGAAGATATCGATATGACTATGTCGGAAAAACAATCACTGATTTTGGGTTAGGTTTTTTTCAAGCTTCCAGTCGACATTCGTTTTTTGTTAACATCCCCGACGTAGGCGTCGTTGATGGATTTTGACAGAGAATGATCAAAATTCTGCAGGCGGAGTTGCTGACGCGCCTTTCCGGCAGGGCTGTTTTACTCTTGATCGGGAGGATTTGTTTATACCGATTCAGCCTCCGGTACCGGGCCGTAAATTACGCCGTGCTCCAGATAGACCTTCAACAAAGCCAAAGCCTCACCCCATCCCGAGGCGCATTCGACGAGAGCCTGCATGTCTCTCTCGGACATCGTGTATCCCGTTTCCTCCACCTGAACGATGGTTCCCTGACCGTGGGGCCGCAGAACGAACGTAATCGTGGTCTTCGAATCTCCGGAGTTCCACTGAAAGGCAAAGCGAACGGGAGGTTCGGCCTCGACAACCGGGCCACCGGCGTCGTTGGTATAATGATCGACACCCCAGTCCACCCAGCGCAGCACGATGTGGCCACCCTGGCGCGCATCCACTTCGGTACCCCGCGTGAACCAGCAGTCCCACCCCTCACCGGTGGTCAGAGTCTGATAAATCCGCTCAGGATCCGCATTGATGTAGGTTCGGCACTTGATAGGTGGTGGCCGCTTTATTCCGTTTATCTCTTCCGCCATTTCTCTTCCTCCATGTTACTGTAACTGTCACGGCTTACGATCTGCCTCTGCTGTAATAGCCGTATTTCGCCATTACCCTCTTTTTATTCTATAGTTCCTCAATCATTCAGAACATCCGGATCGATTCCCCTTGGTCAGCACCGCTTCGAAATTTGTCAAAAAATCCTCGATGTCCTGGCGTTCGATTGTCAAGGCCGGGTCGAGCCGCAACACTTTTAACCCGGGCCGACGTGCGATCACGAATCCCCGGCACAGGAGCTCTCGTTGGACCTGTATCGTCAGCGAAGCGTGAGCATCGTCCCGCAATTCGATGGCGGCCATCAATCCCCGCGCCCGGATTTGCTCGATCCGAGAGGTGCGCTCGCGAATCCCCTCGAGCCCGTCGATGAGTACCGCGGAGATCCCAGCACTCCGCTCGATTAATCGCTCCTCCCGGATGATCCTCACCACCTCCCGCGCAACGGCCGCGCCGAGCGGATCATTCTGGTGCGACTGGGCGTACTTCACAGTCTCGCCGCCCAGACGATCGATCACGCCGGGAGCAAAGGCGGCCACGGCGACGGGATAGCCGTTGCCGATTCCCTTACCGAGGGCGACGATATGAGGAGTGATCCCGTAGTGCTGGTAGCCGAACCACATCCCTGTTCGGCCGACTCCGGTGGTGACCTCGTTCACGAGAAGCAGTCCCTCGTTCTGCTCGACGAATTCAGTGATGCTCCGGATCAGCTTGCGCGGCGGAAACCGCACCAACCCCGAGGAGCTACCGGGCTCGAAGAGAAAACCTCCGATCGAACCGCGGGGAATCGCGGACCAGCGCTCGCAGTGTTCATCGCACATTTTGGATTCTGGACAGCCGGAACACTGCAGCCAGTCGAAGCAGTACCAATCGCTCTCCTGTTTGGTGCTCGCCGCCCCGTAGGCGCCAAAATAGGAGTCGGCCATGGTCATCATCAACGGTCGATTCATCGCACTGCGCGCGACACGGACGCCATACTCGACGGCTTCACTCCCGGAGCAGAGAAACACGCACCTCCCGCCCTCGAAACCGGGCACCGACAGGATCTCCCGTGCGCTCTCTTCCACGATCTGGCTCGAATAGGAAAAACCGGTATGAGCGATCCGTCCGGCCTGCTCGGTGATGACGCCCAGCACCCTCGGATGACCATGCCCGATCGACGTACACCAGACACCCGACTCGAGGTCGACATACCTCCGGCCGCCCGCATCGTAGAGCGAGCAGTTCTCGGCACGCGTGATGTCGTTTAGAGCGATTTCATAACCGGGGTACCAGAAAAGACTGGTCATCTATTCCTCCCTGTTAGTTGGGCTCGTCGAACCGCCCTTACTTCTTTTCGATTCCCTGGTAGCTGGGATTCTCCTTGGGCAGCCTGGCGCCCGCACGCGCCAGCCAGTCGCTGAGCATCGCATCGAGCTCGGCGACTCTGCCAGGTTCGGCGGCCGAGCGGTCGTCTGATTCGGAGAGATCCTCCCTCAGGTTGAAGAGCTCGAACCGCTCCCCCTCGTAGCGCCGAATCAGCTTCCAGTCTCCGGCGCGCACGATGCTGAACGGCACCTCCTGATTGTAGCGATAGTGTGGAAAGTGCCAAAAGAGCGCCTCGCGTTCGAGCGTTCCCGTGCCCCTCAAGAGCGGCATCAAACTCACCCCGTCGATGACCCGGTCCGCCGGCGGCGCCGTCCCGGCGGCTTCCAGCAGGGTGGGCAGAAAGTCCACGCTGATCACCGGTGTCTGGCATTGCGACCCAGGCGCCACCACCCCCGGCCAGCGCACGATGAGCGGCTCACGGATGCCGCCCTCGTAGGGAAATCCCTTGCCGCTGCGCAGCGGCGCATTGTCGGTCACACCCTTCAAACCACCGTTGTCGGAGAAAAAAACAACGAGAGTGTTCCCGGCCAGCCCTTGCTCCTCGAGAGTGTCGAGCACCCGCCCGAGGCACGAATCCACGCTCTCGATCATGGCGGCGTACGCCGCGTTCTTGTGGCGCCCACGCTGCTTGGCCTCGTATTTTCGCACTAGATCCGGCCGTCCCTGGATCGGCGTGTGCACGGCATAGTGCGACAGGTAGAGGAAGAAAGGCCGGTCCTTGCTCGTGGTGATGAAATCGACGGCTTCGTCGGCTTCGCGATCGGTGAGGTACTCCCCCTCGCGCCGCGGCGCGAGGGTCGGGATAGGACCGTGCTTCTCGTTGGTGTAAGGATCGAAGTAGCTCGGCGGATGGCCGTAGTCGCAGCCCCCCAGGTTGCGATCGAATCCCTGCCGCTGCGGATACCAGTCGTCGAATCCAAGGTGCCATTTGCCGATGTGACAGGTGGTGTATCCTTCCGCTTTCAGCGCCTCGGCGATGGTGACCTCGTCGAGTTCCATCCAGAGTGCGTTGCGCGGGCAGAGCAGGCGGTGCTTGGCCGCCCCCTCGTAGCCTGTCGGGTTCTTGCCGTCCGGCGGCACCTTGCCACCCTGGAAGCTGGCCCGGATCCAGTCGGTGATCCCCAGCCGCGCGGGGTAGCGTCCGGTCAGGATCGACGCGCGGGTGGGCGAGCACACCGCCGCCGCGGCATAAGCATCGGTGAAGCGCATGCCCTCCCGAGCCAGACGGTCGATGTTGGGCGTTTCGTAGAAATCGCTCCCCAGACAGCCGCCGTCGCTCCAGCCCAGGTCGTCAACGAGCACGAATATTACGTTGGGAGGGCTGCGAGCCTCTTTCAGCGGCTCGCGCGGGCAGCCGGGCAGCGCAAGGGCCGCGGCGCCTGCACCCAGCCATCGCATGAAATCTCTCCGCGTGGTTCTCTTCCCGGTCATCGCTCCACCCTCCTCGTTCCCGAAAATCCAGCCCTCGGCCTTCGGCACGTCGTCAGCGGTGAAACATGGCATCGCCGCCGGCATGCACCGATCGATGCGTCCCGATTCGGATGCTCCTTTTTAAAGAGCTTTCTCGGAGAGACCGAGCTTTTTTTTGAGAACACGCGGCGCTTCCCTCTTCGGAGCGCCCTTCAACGAGTGGCGAAATCCGATCGATTACCTGGTCTCGAGCACCAGATCCGCTTGCAGAACTTCATCGGCCGCCAGATCGACATGCAGGGTCTGATGCTCGTAGTGTCTACTCTTGACGAACACAGAATAGGAGCCCGGTTCCAGCCTGAACGCATAATACCCCGACCTGCTCAATCGACCCGGAATCCGACGTTTGTCGCGAACGATACCCTTCTCGATGCACACCTCCACCCGCGGTCCCTGCAACAACCTGCTGCCCCGGATCAGATTGCCAAGACCATCTCGGATGCGGCCATGGATCAAACAAGTCTCATTGACAGCCAGCACGATCTCGCGGTCGCCCCCCCTGTAGAGATCCTCGTCACCGAAAGCGTATTCGATGGGAGCGCTGTGCCGAAAGGCCTTGATATAAAACTGCTTGCCCGGATCGATCCCTCTGAGCGTGAAGCGCCCCGTCGTGTCTGTGAGATTCGTACCCGTTGCGCCCCTGGTTCCGGTGCCTTCCTTCGGCCTGAGAACGATCACGGCGCCCGGGACAGGTCCGCCCTGAGCGTCTCTCACGATACCGGAGATGAATCCGCTCTTCTTCAATACGATCCTCTTGTGGAAGCTTTTCCCTGGCGGAATGAAAACGACATCGCCGGCCTCGTAACGTTCGTCGTAGTTGTAGAAACCCCAGCGTGAGACGAAGATCCTCTTGTAAGAGTCGATGTCGAGCTCGAACCGCCCCTGCTCATCGGTCATCGCACGGGACAAGGAGCCGTTCGGATCCTCGACCATGACCCAGGCTCCCGGTATCGGCCGGCCGCCTTCAGCAACGATCTCTCCTGCGATACTGCTCTTGAAATCGTAGACGAGCTCGCCGATGTAGCTCCCCGCCGCGTCGGCAAGGAATCCCTCCAACACGCGCTGAAAGGAGTTCTCCTTCTCCAGACGGAGATCGAAGGTCACACCGAGCGGAACGTCGTCGAGTATGAATGCACCGTCCGTCGAGCTCACCGCCGGCGCCACCGCATCGCTCATACTCTCGATCTCTTCGGATCGTGAAAAAAAAGCTGATACGCGGACCTGGCCGACCGGATTCCCTTGATAGTCGATAATGTGACCGTAGCATCGTCCGGACGGCGTCAACTCGACCTCATAGATCGTGCCTTCCTTCATGAGCTCTGTGATCAAAACCTTTCTGCAGTAATTGTCGGCCTGCACCACGATTTCGTCTTCATCCACCGCCTGGTCGATCAGATGAACGCCCCGGCTGTCGGCCCTCGAGCGATTGCCGCTAAACAGGACCTCGTCGATGGGATCGTGGCTGCGATCGCGTACAATGAAGCATAGCGCGACCTTGGCTCTCGGGAAGATCTCGATATCAGTCTCGCCTAGGTAGCGGGATGGCAGCCTGAAGAGCCTGACGGGATCGTAGTTCTCGGCCTCGACCTCGATGGAGCTCAAAAACTCGGGTGCCGTCTCGAATACGAACTTTCCCATGGCGTCGGTTTTTGTACACAGCGCCGTCTCAAAAGGCCCCGAATCGTAGCGCAGTGCAACCCGCGCACCTACGACAGGCGAAGTGCTGGTTCCATCGATGATACGGCCGGCGATGGCGCAGTGCGACCGCTCCATGATGATGATGCGGTGCTCTCCCGAGGGAGCGTGAAAGAGCACCGGTAGATAGCCGCTCTTCACGGCCAGTAGATGATACCGGAAGTCCGGCCTGACACGGACGGCGAAAGCGCCATCGGCGGAAGTTGTCACGAAGAGCATGCTGTCGGTCACAAAATCACTCACCTCCGGGGACGGACCGGTATCGAGCGGATCCACCTTCAGGTAGATTCTCACATCCGGCACAGCTCTCCCGTCGCTCTCCAGAATGCGGCCCGTCACCGATCTTGGATCGGTGAGATCATCGAACCAACCGCTTGCATTATCTTCAGATGATCGCGACGAGATTTGCTCCCTCGAAGATGTCTCCATCGGCAAATCAGGCAGACCGTTCAGCTCCGCCTGGTCGTTTGAGGACAGCTCTCGATCGATGAAACCGAGATCCCCTCTGTTCTGGCTATCGTTTTCAAAGAACACGATTACAAAAACAACAGTGATGAGAACGATGCCGAGAGTCATACCCAGCAAAATCGGCTTGCGAGTCATTGTTCCGTGGGTCCCGTCGGATTTGATCGTCTTTTCGTAGCGCCGAAGTCAACGACAGTTCATGACGAGGGGAACACTGCTGAACAACAGTGTCCCCCTCACCCACTCCGTTACGGCTGCACACTCTCCTTCCACCAGCTACCTTTCGTGTAGCCGCATGTCCTGGCGGTATTCTCCGGAATCGTCACAGACACATCCGTGCCCGAGTCGGGAAAGATTCCCACAGGTTCGTCGCCCGCCTTGACTTCTTTGGTTTTCGCCTGACCGTTGGCCGTGTAGTGGACCGTCATCGTCTGTTTGGATCCCGCTTTGTTTTCGATGTAGAAATGGTTCTTGCCATCTCCATCATCCAGGTCATCTTCCAGGTCGGTGTTGTTGTGCAGTTTGATCGCTCGGACGGTCGGAGTGGGCTCACCGGGATCCACGGGTTCATTGGCTTTCGCGATCTCGAAAACACAGAGCAGAAGAACAAACAGTATCACTGCTGATGCGATACATTTGACCGTTGTGGATTTCATGACAGTCTCCTTTTTCAATCAACAAAAAACAACACGACAATGAAGAACATCAAGCATCGCGGGCAGGAGAGGATTCCGACCGCAATGGAGCTCGAAGCAGTTCTTGTCGTGGCAGACAGAAATCCCAGCGTGATCATCTCGATTTCGGCGGTTCGAAAAAATCGCTCGAAATCGTTGGGGCCAGCGACACACGGTGACTCCTCGCAGGAAGACACCTTGCATCATCAACGCAAGTTTATTGAGTAAAGTCCGCCACTCTCGTGGGATTATTAAGAAGCCGATTCGGGACCAGAAGTCAACGCCAAATTGCGGGAAATCCCTAATATCAATCCGCTTGCATCGAATTCCATGAAAATCCTCATAGCCCCGGTCGCGCTGTCCTACCCTGGATTTCCCCTTTCATTGGGGGACTTTATCTGATAGAGTACCGGGACTCTAGATGTGTCTTCAGCCTGGGCACGCTTTCTATCGTTTACACCTCATTGTGGCTATATTGGAGGGTTACGTTATGAACAAAATTCTCTTTACGGCAGGGTGGATAACCCTGCTTACGCTCTTCATAGGTCTGGGCCAGGCCAGCGCCCAGAACCTGGTTCCCAACGGGGACTTCGAGATGAAGGCCCGCGACAACTGGGAACTGACCGGGCAGAACACCGGCGCGCTCTGCGCCATGTATGACTGCAGCGGCCAGGGAAGAACGTCTTGGTGCTGGAGGCGGACGCCCGGAACGACCAACGGCAATGGTGGACTGATGCAGGACGTCTGCCTCTTCGGCGGAGTCACGTACAATTTTTCGGCCTACGTGGTCTACACGGAGACAGGGTGAGGCTCGCAGAGTGACGGCGGCGCTTTCGACGTCGAGATCAACGGGGTGTTGATCACCAGTCATAAATGCGGGTATCTCAGCTCAACAAAACGCGCAACCCTCTCCGCAACCTATACTCCTCAAACGACCGGGCTGTACACGATCGAGTTCTATAACTATCGCAATTCCGCTCCCACCTGTGTCTACAACTACATCGATGAGATCTTCATGACTCCCGTCTACGAAGACATCTCCGTAAACGTCCCCAACATCAGCTCCGCCACCGGCGGCCTGATCAACCTTACGCTCGACGCAGGCGCAACCCACGCGGGTGAGGACTACCTCCTGTTGGCCAGCTTCGGCGATTTCCCAGGTTTCAAGATCGACGGATTCCACATCCCGCTCAACAACAAGGATGCGCTCTTCAACTTTTCGCTGAACCATCCCAACGGCCAGATGTTCCTCAATTCCAAGGGAAAGCTCGATTCAGCCGGTACGGCCTGGGCGATGTTCAGCACGATGGGTCCCGTGAGTTCGCAGTACTTGGGAGACGAGATCTATTTCGCCTACGTGCTGCTCTCTGGTCCGAGCCAGCGGCCGGTAACCTACGTCTCGAATCCGCTCATGATCACCTTTATCAACTAGCAGATCGGCGGCATCGGGCAGGGCGGTCGATCCGTCACTCCGAGCGCTGATTCACGAGAAAACACGAACAGCTGTCTCTTCGATTTCGTGTGAAAAACCGCGGGAACAACCTCCGCGGTTTTTTTTACCAACATTTGCGGCTCGCGCGCGTCACACTCTTAGCGTCCCCGTTGAAACCTCATCCGACTGGCTTGCTGTGCGAGGTCAGCGGCGCCCTCTCTTCGACGCTTGGCTGACTGCCGATGGAGACCGATCAATGCCTCATTTCCAACTGCCTGTCATCGTGCTCTTGTCTCTGGCCACGCTCGGTTTCCTTCTTTGCTCGTGCTGCAAGACCGCAGACGAAGGAACACCCACCTTGCGCCTCTCCATCGTGTTCAACAACGAACCGTTCAACCAAGATCTCCAAACGGAACGGGGCTTCTCATGCGTGATCGAAGGTCTCGACCAGACCATCCTCTTCGATACTGGAGGCAACGGCGACGTCCTGCTCGGAAACATGCAGGGAATGCAGATCCTGCCGGGAGACAGCGATCTGGTGCTCCTCTCCCACTTTCATGGCGACCATACCCTGGGGCTGCAAGCGATCACCGAGAGCAATCCTCAGGCCCGCGTTTACCTGCCGCAATCCTTTCCGGCAGAATTTTGGGCAAGATCATTACGATTTGACCCGTGCGAGTCGAAACGCTCGAAGGGGATGGACGAGGAGTGGGTCCCGCCTCCAGTCCCGCCTCCAGGCCGGAAGCGGAATACGACGAGCTCGCAGGTTGAATCTCGAGCCATCTCCAACGTCCACAAATAGGATAAATTCACTGTTTTCCACTGCGATCACCCAGAACGATTGCATCGCAAGGCGCCGGCCTTGTATAAATGGTGCGAGGCCGATCACATGAGACGACACAACCTGAAATCGGACACCCTGCTGCTCTGCGCCGCGATGATCTGGGGTTTCGCCTTCGTGGCTCAGCGCAAGGGCATGGAGTACGTCGGCCCGTTCCTCTTCAACGGCATACGGTTCGCTCTGGGCGCGCTCGTTCTGGTTCCGTTCCTCCTGAGGCGCTCACGCGAAGCAGGAGAGGGCGACGACCGAGCGGCTCCTGGGAATCTCCCGCTGAATCCCGGCCCGCCCCACACCCCGCGGCGGCGCCTGCACCTCGCGCTCGGCACCCTGCTCGCCGGCCTGACCGTTTTTGGCGGCGCCTCCTTCCAGCAGATGGGGCTCGTCCGGACCACGGCGAGCAACGCCGGGTTCATTACCGGCCTTTACGTATTGATCGTGCCGATCCTGGGGCTCTTCTGGAACCAACGCCCCGGCGCCGTCACCTGGATCGGAGCCACGCTGGCCGCCGGCGGGCTCTACTTTCTCAGCGTGGGAGAAGGATTCACCATCGCGCCCGGCGATCTGCTCGTGCTGGTGTGCGCCTTCATCTGGGCCTGCCATGTCCATCTCATCGGCTGGCTGTCGCCGCGCACGACCAATCCCTTGCGGCTGGCTTTCTTGCAGTTCGCCATCTGCTCGCTGCTCAGCCTGGTCGTCGCCTTCTTCCGAGAAGAGATTGCACTCGAGGCCATCCTCGACGCCTCCATCCCCATCGTCTACGGGGGAGCTATCTCGGTGGGGATCGCCTACACTCTCCAAGTCGTGGCTCAGCGACGGGCCCATCCCTCGCACGCCGCGATCCTGCTCAGCCTGGAAGCGGTCTTCGCGGCACTCGGCGGCTGGCTCCTGCTTGGCGAAACCCTTTCTCAGCGCGGAATCGCAGGATGCACTCTGATGCTCACAGGTATGTTACTCTCGCAAGTCGGCGGCGGTTCACGGCGGCACACTACGGTTACGGAATCCACTCATGAAGCCAACAACCGATCTTCTGCCACCTATCACGACACCCTTCGTTGACGGCGCGGTCGCCCCGGAGAAGGTACGTGCCAACGTGGAGGCCCTGCAGCGCTTCGATATGACCGGCCTGGTGGTGGCCGGAACTACCGGCGAGGCGCCGCTGCTCGAGGAACCCGAGCGCGCGGAACTAGTCGAGGCGGTGCGTAACGCCCTGCCCGACGACAAGCTGCTCATGGCGGGCATCGGCTGCGAATCGCAACTCGCCACGATCCGGCTCGGACGCAGGCTTCACGCCGCCGGCGCCGATGTCTTCCTGGTGCTGACACCCCATTTCTATCGTAAGCTGATGACCACGGAAGCTCTGATCGCCTTCTATCAGGCGGTCGCCGACAAGCTCCCCGCGCCGCTCTACCTCTACAACAATCCCCGCGTGACCGGAATCGACCTCTCCCTTGAGGTGATCGAAACGCTCAGCCGGCACGAACGGATCGTGGGGCTCAAGGACAGCTCGGGCGACTTCAGCTTCCTGCTGGCGCTGCTCGAGCGCCTGCCGACCCGCTTCCGCCTGCTCGTCGGCAGCGCACCTATCGTCGTCCCCTCCCTCGCGGTCGGTGCTCACGGCGCGATCCTGGGGATCGCCAACGTCCTGCCCGAACCGGTGGCCCGCCTGCGCGCGCTCCTCGACGCCGGCCGGCTCGCCGAGGCGATGAGTCTTCAAGCCCGGCTGGCCGCCGCAGCGCGCATCATCCTGTCGGAAGGCGGCGTACCCGGCGTGAAGGCCGCCATGGATCTGCGCGGCCTCTACGGCGGGCCGCCCCGCCCGCCGCTGCAACCCGTCTCGCCCCGCACGGTGAGCGACATCGACACGCTGCTCGACACGCTGGCGAGCGAAGGGGTGATCCCGAAGAAGCGTATCGTGTCATGACCCTGCCAGGAAACAATCCCGATACCTGGTTCATCAGCCGCGAGAACTCTCTCATAGTGAAAAAGGAACTGCACTCCAGCGTCGTCCGCTTGTCCACACCCAGTCGACAGCGACATCAAACTTCCTCGGGCTTTCACCGATGATGACAGCAACGATTAAGACCGCGATAAAAGCACAGAGCCCGGCAATGATGAAGTAACAGGACCGAACGGCACTGATCCAGCTCTTGGCGCTGCTCATCTCCCGGGTGGTTCTCAGATCATCAGCCTTGGCTATCCGTGTCGCCGTGCGTATTTCTTTCTCGCTGAACGACGCTTCATGCAGGTCTCCACCGCACTCGACGCAGTGCTTGGATTTTTTTTCGGGATTGAACGCCTTGCAGTGGGGACAGGTCAGGCCTTTGAGATTGATATCGCTCCATCCACTCCGGGGGCGCGGTGCGCGCGCCGGATCCACCTCCAGAGGACAGTCGCACTCTTTGCATCGATATTTTTTGTCTACCGAGGGTATTTTGTAGCGTTTGTGACAGGAATGACAGACGGCAAGCGGCATCGTGAGTCCTCCCCGTGACTAATCGATCTATATAAGATCTAAATAAGATCTAAATAAATTGTGCAATCGAGTATCTGACCTGATCCTTAATTATCTCATATATCATCTCCATCAGCTCAAAGAGTGCAATAATTTTATTGTAAATTAGTTGTCCGCTCCGATTGCCGGCTTTCGGATCTCATAAATCTATTTTTATGTCACAGTCAAAGTGTATCGATTCGCATCGATAGGCATGCAAATTGGGTATGGAGATATTCTAGCCGCCGTGCTTTTCCCGCAGCAGTGCGGCGGCTTCCGCGATGCGGCGCAGCTTCTGTACGGCGGTCTGCTCGTCGTTGACGCAGCGATTGGCGAAGCACCCGAAGCCGCAATCGGGGTTGAGGAAGATTTTTTCCGGGGAGAAGTAGCGCAACGCCTGCTCGGCCGCAGCCACGATCTCGGTGGTGCTCTCCACTTGCGAGGTGCGGGGATTGACCACACCCAGGCCGATCTCGCGGTGTGCCAGCGCCGGCCCCACGACATCCACGTCGCCGGCGCGTGGCGTGGCGTACTCCAGCACGAACTGATGTGCCAGCATCTTCTCAAAGGCCGGCACGAGCGGCGTGTAGTCACCTTCCAGCAGCACCTCTTCCTTGCGGCTCCAGTTGCCGCGGCACACGTGGAGGCCGATCCGGATCCCCTCCACGCCGGCGATGATGCGGTTCAATAGCTCCGTGGCATACTCCAGCTCGGCACCCGCGTCACGGCGGGTCGCGAGGGTGGCTCACATGAAGGTGCGGCGGCTCTGTTCTTCGGAGAAGACGATCTCGGTGAGCACGGGCTCGTCGAACTGAACGAAGGCGCAGCCAGCGTCACGCAGCTCGACCAGCTCCTCTCTCAGGATCTTCACCACGTCCTCCCCCATCTCGACCTTGTTCGCATACCCCTGCGAGGAAAAGGCGCCCACCCACATGGCGCGCGTCAGGAGATAGGGACCGGGCAGGGACACCTTGACGGGAAGATCGGTCAGGGCTCTCACGAAGCGCAGATCGTCGACGGCCAGGGGCTCCCGGCGGGAGAGCCGGCCGGTGCAGGTGGGATTCTTGATGGCCGAGGCCGGCACGTCCAGGGTGGAGAGGATCTCCTCGAAACCGGACTTGTCCTCCACGGTGTCGAGCATCTCCGCCAGCGACATGAGCCTGGTGCCCGCGAGCTTGTCGGTCACGAAGGAGTAGAAGTTGTCGCGACGTAGCTCGCCATCCACGACGATCTCCACTCCGGCCTCCTCCTGGAGCGTCACGCAACGCCGCACCTCACCGTCGGCGAAGTGCTCGAACTCGTCGCGCGATAGGCGACCTTTCTGGCTCTCGCGGAGCGCCCGGAGCAGTTCCTTCGATCGCGGCCAACTGCCGACTTGGGTGACGGTGAACATGGCGACCTCGCTTCTCTCGAATGGTTGTTCGAACGGTTACACGATGGCCAGTTTGATCGTGAGCTCCGTGGCTTTCGCCAGGGTTGCCGCCAACGGCGAACGCTCCACGGTGCGCTGCCAGGCCGCGCGCACCCGCTCCTCGTCGTCGAGGGAAGACGCGAAGCACTTGAGCTCAATGGCGGCAACCGAGGGATCACCGTCTTCGAGCCCCAGGTGAGCCAGTGGATTCGCAAGCCGGGCGCGGATCGAGATCTCCGCATCGTCCAGCTCCAGGCCGGAGCGGCTGCACTCGGTTGCGAAAGCCGTCGTGAGCGCGCCGGCCAAGGCACCCAGCAGATACTCCACGGCCGATGGGTGCTCGTCCTGGTCCTCGAAGCTCGCCGCCTGCCCGACGCGAAAGGAGAAGTTGCGGCAGTAGACCGTGCTCTCGAGGTGGCCGGAGGAACGCGCGCGGGCACGCCATTCGTAACTCTTGGCCCTCGCTTTGTCCTCGTCGAGGGCAGCGCTTTCTTTTCGGGCGGCGTCTCCCGCGCCGCGGCGGACGAAATAACGCGTGGTGCCGTCGCCAGGAAGCGCTCCGAGGTATTCATGGCCCACCATGCGGCACCATGGCGGCAGATCGCCGCCCACCGTGGGTTCGCGGCTGCGCATCTCGAGCACGCCACCCTCGGGTACTCTTTGCATGTTGTCGCGGATGAGGAGCACGAGGCCGGAGCCGCAGTCGAGATCGCCGCCGTCGAACAGATGGTCTGGTGTCAAGGAATCCAGGGCGTTTCGATCGGATTCTTCGTCTGGACGGACCTGCTGGTCCTTGCTCTCTCTATCGCTCACGGAGCACTCCAGCGCCAGGATGGCAGTTTTTAGCCAGGACTAGTAACACACGCAGGGCGAACCCTCGGAGAGCCACTCCACGAGGGAGGCACCGCCAGCAGGTCTGGCGCCGTCGATGAGCTGATCCTCGGTAATGCTCCGCTTTTTCAAACACGGGGAGCAGACCAGGAGATTGCCGCCTGCGGCCAGAAATTTGTCCATCAGCTCCTTGAGCGGCGCGAAGGGCGCCCCCTCCTTGATCTTCTCGGCCTCACCCTTCACCGCGGCCCACACGCCGTCGGTGCTCAAAAACACGAGCGTGTCCTTCTCGCTGCCCAGGGCCGCGTTGGCCACGACGAAAGCCACGGTCGCATTGTCACCGTTCGTCCTGGAATGGGTCAGAGAAACGCAAAACGTATCGGCCATGGGTCGCTCCTTTTCTGTCTAGCGGTGGTGGTTGTTCTTCTTCTCGATGAGATAGTAGGGAGGTTTGCCGGCAATCAGCCTGTTTCCGGTCAGCCGGCACCAGGCCGGGATCTCCCTCGGTGACCCGATATCCCGGCTGGCCACTACGAATCGCGTGCCCGGCCTCAAGGGATTGGCAAAGATTTTGAGATCGAGCAGGAGGTCGCCGCAGCCGAGATCCACCGCGTCGAAGATGTCGTCGAAGCTCCATTCTTTGGGAAAATGCTCGGCTTTCATCGGGAAGACCTCATCGTCTCTGGTCATCTAAAAAGAAACCGTACCATAGTCATTTCATAGCGCAACTCCAGGAAAATTCAGGCTCCGCTGCACCAGGGAGCGGCGGAGAGCACATCTCCGTTTCCTCCGGCAGCGAGACCAACCTCGCTCTCCGAGCTTTCCCTACCTACGGTCTCAGGCACCGTTCGCACGCACGCGGGGGATGTGCCTTTTGCTCACTGGTCTGTTTTGATAGTGTTGCATCGAGTGAATGGATCACGCATCATCAATCAATCAGGCAGCTTATCGACTGTTTTTCGATGTACTCTGCACCCGTCCAATCGCCCATGGACAATCCTATCTCTCTTAATTTAAAAAACTTATAGCCATAAAAAAATCCATTCCTACTGAAAAAAAATGTACCAGCAAAAACAATCCAGGTCATCTGCTTCATGGTGCTGAGTACCACAGCCTTGGCCCAGAACAAGCTGCCAGAACAAGCTGCCAGAACAAGCTGATAGTCTCCCATGTGCACCGGATGCTGCCAATCACCCCGGACAAGACCGCGACGATCGCCACCGGCGATGTGGTCGGTGCCTCCGCCTACAGGCAGGCGATCGTCAGCCCACCGATTCGTTTCACCAATTTGGAAATCACCTCGTTCACCGATTTGTAGCTGGTCTGATGCGACTGATTCCAAACCCGTAAAAAACTCCAAAAAAATGTCCCCTCGCAGGTCGCGATGTCTCTGATCGAAATGCAGGGCGAAACGACATGTGTCGACGCGTCGTGACCCCGAAAGAATCGAACACGAGGTCAATAAATCCGATCCGCTGATGGAGGATACAGAAATGACAAGACATTTGACGATCGTTGCGATCGCTGCTCTGATCGTGGGCATCCTGGGGATCAACACCGCCAGATCCGGCGCCGACGATCCCCGAATCGAGACGTTTACCGGAAGCGTGGCGAGCGTACATCCCGGCGGCAACGGTCCGGTGAGCGCCTTTGGGTGTCAAAACGGCGCCAACATCAAGAACTTCGTAATCAACGATCCGGCGCTCCAGAAGAAGTACTCTCGTTTCATCAGAATCGCGTTCAGGACCAGAAATCCGGTCAAAATCTTCTTCAAGAGGGTGGGAAACGAGTGTGTTTTCGTCAAGATGGAAGGTACTCGACCGCGCAACAACTGATCGATGCCGTTACCTGTACAAAAAACCACATCCCCGTCGTGAAAGTCGCGGATGTGGTTTTTTTGACGCCTTGCTCTGCGAACGGAGCTGCGGTGAGATAGCGCGGTCATGGTTCCCTCCCTGTTTAGAAAACGAGACCGGTTTTACGGCAGATGTATCGAAGGAGGGCACACCATATCCCTTTTTGCGTCCCTAGTTGTCTTCTCCAGTTGGATGAATCCCAGTGGAGATCGATCTGCCGCAACGCCCGATCTCCTCGCCTAACGCGGGCATTGTCCCACGATCAGGGAGGAAAAGCATATCGTTAGCGTTACCGTAAGAATCGCTCCCTCCCATTGAACGACCGCGTTGTGGCCGATCCTGGCAAACATCACCATCGCCTTCGCCGTCGTGCAACAGGCGCCCTTTTTCATGAGTATAGACTACAGTAAAACAGTCGAGGCAGGCGGAATGAGCGGGCCCAAAACGTACATGGTTTGAAAACTGGAATGTCGAATAAATTCAACACAAAAGAACATGTGTGAGCGCAAAAAAACATATGAAAAGGAAGAGCGTTTCTTTCGCTTCGAGTTGAGCTACGGTCAGGGTGTCACCTGCCAGAGGGATGATCTGCCCTTTCTTCAGAAAATCTTCGATTCCAACTCCGAGCTGGCCCAGCCGTACTGATCCAATATTATGCACGTCAAATGGGCCGAATTGCTGGAATTTTCGCGTTTGAATCGCTCCGCACAGGATGATTCTGATCAACAAAAACCTAACCGAGCAGCCCTCCTTCGGACCGCGAAAAAGGGGCACTCCGCGGGAAACATCGACATTTCATACCACCGATCCTGGTCCTCGGGCGCGGTTTGCTCCGGTGCCGCCAATCCGCTTTTAGCAGGCATCCTCTCGAAATGTCGTGCCGTCTACCGACGAGTTGAAAGCCGCTCTCACAACAGATAAAAAAAAGCATGAATTTATCAAATTATTTGGTATACTTCAGAGGTTAACGCCCCTCACTAATCCGTTTTTACATCTTGGAGGACTCTATCATGAAGAAGGTCTTTTTGGTCGCTCTGTTACTTGGCTTCGCCGCAATGGTCGGTCAGGCGCAAATCGACATCCAAGCCACAGAGTTCAGCGTCGACAAGGCACCTCAGACCAATCCGAACCTGGGCAGCCGCGCCGTCGGTGACTATCTCTACTACGTAGATGTGGAAGCCGTGACAGCGGACATCCGGTGTCTTGGTGTCGAGAACCTGGGTCCGAACAATGACTGGTGGGTCACCGGTGCCGCTGACATGTTGGGCGCCTATCTGTATACCATCGACTATGCAGGTACGACCCTCCTCGGCCAGTACTCCCAAGGCAACACCGGCTGGGCTTGGCGCGACCTCGGTTTCGACGGAGCCTATCTCTACGCTTCCGACTCCTACGTCATCGAGCAGATCGACCCCGCTACCGGTATGACAACCGGTGTGACCATCGCCTCGCCAGTTTCGCCGGCCCGTGCCATGGCCTACGACCCGGTTACCGACTCCTTCTGGACCGCTAGCTTCAGCAGCTCGATCTACAACATCGACCGCGCTGGTGGCTACACCACCTATGCCAACACGAACGCGCTCTCCATCTACGGCATGGCCATGGATGATAGCACCGACACCCTCTGGATCTGGTCGCAGGATGGCAGCGGCTCTTTGGCCTCGGCCTTCGATCCGCGCACCGGCACCTTGACCGGTGATAGCTGGGATGGCGGCACGGCTCCCATCTTCGGCATCGCCGGCGGCGCCTGCATTTTCGACGACCCGACCCACGGCACCGTCTTCGCAGGTATGCACCAGGCTTCCCCTGACAACGTCGCCGTCTATGAGATGGCTTTCAATCCCATGCCGCAGCTCGACATCAAGTGCAATGGCGAGGATGACGGCGTCATCGTCTATGCCGGTGCCAATGCCGTGATCGACATCGACGTCGAAGCCCGTCAGGGCGCTGGTTACAACGTGGATCTGTGGTGCGTCATCAAGCGCCTACCTAGCCTTTACTACTCCTACAATGGCGCCAGCTGGGGTGCCGGCTTGGGCAATGTCTACTACACCGGCCCGCTCGGCGATGTCACCGACACCATTCTCAACCAGAGCGTGCCGATCGGCAGCTACATCGCCTACGTGGCGCTCGATACCAACGCCAACGGCACACTCGACATGGGCTCGATCTTCGACTACGACGAGGTCGACTTCACGGTCGAGGTTCCTCCCAGGGAATACAAGTGGGATGACGGCACGACCGAAAATCTCCTCGCCTGGGTCGTCGGCGGCGACATGGTCGGCATGCACCGTTTCGATACCATCCCCGGCGGCGAGAACATCACCGAGATCGGCACGATCTTCGGTTCGACCATGTTTCCGAACTACGCTCCGGGCAACGGCACCCAGACCGACTTCTACATCTGGGAAGACCCGACCCCCGACTACAATCCGACCGACTGCGTCCTGATCAATCAGGGCACCGGCGTCGTCGCCAGTGTGGATCTGGATGTCCATGAATGGGATGCGATCACCGCCACGATCACCACTGACCACTTCTGGGTTGCTTACAACCTCCACCATGCCGCGGGGCAATACTGTCTGGCGATCGACGACCACACGCCGTACGTCGCGGGCAGTGCCTACTACTGCGGTTCCGACGTGCAGTACGCTTTCGATCCCACCAACCTGTCGAACAACACGTACTTGCCTGCCGAGTCGCCCTACGGTTTCTGGACCGTTCGCGCGGTGTACTAAGACCCGCTCAGCCGGTTGATGGCTTCGCTCACGAGTGGAGCCTGATATACCAGGCATAATAAAAGCCCCTCTCTTCATGAGAGGGGCTTTTTTTTTCGAATTGCGAAAGGCCACGGTTGTTTTTTGTCCGTTGAGCCAGCTAATCGCAATCGGGATCGATATCGAAATCGAAACAGGGCAACACAGACGCCGATCCCAACACCACGGCAAACAGAAGGCCCTCAACAGAACCATCCACCGGGTGGAGCTCCTCTGACGCCCCACTCTCCTCAGGTAATGGTTCTGTTGGGGTTAGAACGCCGGCCGGAAGCCGAGCATGAAATGCCGGGTGTCCGGCGCGCAGCGATAACGATTGCCGGCGCGGCAGTACTTGTCATCGCGCGAAAATCCGCCTCCCCGATAGACACGCATCGTCCCCCCCCCCTCCTCGTAGGCCGAGCCATCGACCGGAGTGCCCACGTAGTCTTCCTTGTACCAGTCCTGGCACCATTCCCAGAGGTTTCCATGCATGTCGAAGAGACCAAAAGCGTTCGGGTTTTTGCGACCCGGCGGTTGCGGTGTGCCCTGCGAATTGTCCGCGATCCAGGCATAATCGCTCACCTGTCCGTCATCGTCGCCGAAGGAGTAGAGGGTGTCCGTCCCGGCACGGCAGGCGTACTCCCACTCGGCTTCCGTGGGTAGGCGCAGGCCGGCGCGCTGGCACCACTCGGTCACGTCGAACCAGGACACCCCCTCGATAGGAGTTTCCGGGCTGTTCTCGAACCTCCGCTCATCGGCACCACTCAGGGCATCCCAGACGCTCTGGGTGACTTCCGTCCTGCAGATGAGAAAAGGCTTGATCGTCACGCGGTGCCGGGGTGCCTTCTCATTGCCCTGGGGCGCCCGGAATCCCTCGCCCCGGGGCTTACCCATGATGAAAGCACCTCCCGGAACCTGCACGAACTCGAGACCCGTGAGATCGTGCCGGTAGATCTCGACGGTGTTGGTCATGCCCCCGCACGAAAAACTCTCCTCCCGGAGGTAGGTAAAACCAGGAGAGCTTCTCTCGGGCCACAAGCTCAAGATCGCAACGAGAAGCAGCACCACCACGGTGAGAAGGACAACACCTGTAGATCGCATGTTTTGGGCTCTTTCAGATTAAAAGTCGTGCCGCTCTCATCAGCCGACACGTTGTTTCGAAACGTTTTTTCGACTCGGCCTACCACCAGAACATGAGGTCGAGCAACCACTCCCAGAACGGGCGGCGTACGAAAAAGACGAACAATGCGAGAATGACCGCGATCGCCACGCAGACTGGAACGGGAAAATCCGACAGTGTCCGGATGAGAAAACCGACCCCAACCGCAAGAACGAGTGCTCCAATGAGCTTCCATATCAGATTAGTACCGATCTGAGGTTCCAGCATGGAATGTATACCGTCTTTCCATCTCTACACCAACCGCCGCCGTTGCTCGAGCACGATGTCGATCCAGCCGTTCTCTCGGTGATTCACCACATAGCGACAATGACCATCTTTCTCTGCTTCTTTGTAGCAAAACCGGAGCTGTCACAACAGACCGTAGCTTTCCCGATGGAATCGCCGGAGCAGCCAGCCTTCTCAGCCGCGGTGGTGCGATCGTTTTACACGTGGCTAACGGAAGCAGTTGCTCCTCGCCAACATGACAGACCGATCCGATCTGCTTCGATGAACGCTTTCAATATCGAGATGAAAAGCGTGGGATCTTTATTTTAATAGATAACAACTCACACAGAATGACAAAATCAATCACTCTGTTGCTCGGCGAAGAGGTGGGACACCAGAATCTCGAGATCGATCTGACAGGCAGCCGATTCGATGCCTGGAACGAGGTTATTCCCGGCATCCGCCCCGAGGATCTAGGTATCGGCAACTGCGGCAGCGCGGACTTCATCTCCGGAGGTCCCGACGGCATGGTTTATGAGGTGGCAGGTATCATCACCACAGGCGACTTTGCCCTCACCAAAAATCCAAATCCCCGGCACAGCGCTGCCATGCTGGGGATTTGGCGATCTCGGAGCGGTCAAATCCGGGCTGAAGATGGGATCAAGAATGTGAAGCTATTTTGACGTGGCGCCTTTCTCCTCGAAGAGGGCGAGGAACCGCCCGTAGCCCGCCTTCTCCATCTCTTCCAGCGGGATGAAGCGCAGTGCGGCGGAGTTGATGCAGTAGCGCTGCCCCGTCGGCTTCGGTCCGTCGTCGAAGAGGTGTCCCAGGTGGGAATCGGCGTTCTTGCTGCGCACCTCGGTCCTTGCCATGCCGAGAGAGCGATCGCTCTTCTCGACGATGTTACTCGCTTCCAACGGTTTCACGAAGCTGGGCCATCCGCTGCCTGAGTCGAACTTGTCGAGCGACGAGAAGAGCGGTTCCCCTGAGACGACATCCACGTAAATCCCCTTGCGCTTGTTGTCCCAGAACGCGTTGTTGAAGGGCGGTTCGGTACCGCACTTGCGCACCACGTCGTACGCCAGGGGAGTGAGAGCCTTCTTGAGCTCGGCGTCGCTGGGGACTGCGTATGTCGGGGTGCCCACGGCCGCCGGTTCGACCGACCGGTCCGGGCCCCAGATGGAGTCCAGGAATCGATCGCGCCCCGATCCCGCGCGGTAGGACTTGTAGTGGACCGGTTTCTTCGTGCAGAAGTTCTGATGATACTCCTCCGCCGGGTAGAAAGGCCCCGCGGCGGCGATCTCCGTGCGGACCGGCCGCTCGAAGCGCCTGGAGGCATCGAGTGCGGCTCTGGTCTCCTCCGCCAGCCGCTTCTGCTCATCGTTGTGGAAGTAGATCGCCGGCCGGTACCCCGGCCCGCGGTCGGCAAACTGTCCGCCGACGTCTGTGGGATCGATTTCCCGCCAGAAAATCTCCAGGAGATGGGAGTAGGTAATCCGCGACGGATCGAAGGTGATCTGCACCGCTTCTGTGTGGCCCTTGGCCGCGTAATCCCCGTAAGATGGGTCTTTTCCGTCGCCTCCGGTGTATCCGGACACCGCTTCCTGCACGCCATTGAGTTCCTCGAAGCTGGACTCTACGCACCAAAAGCATCCGCCGGCGAACGTCGCCTTCTCCATTTTTGCATCTCCTGACGAGTGTTCAGCAGACCGGACGGGCTGGGCCGCCGGCCCTTCTGGCTTGCTCTCACAGCCGCTCAACTGAACCAGGCTGGTCAACGCGACAATGACAATAAGGTTTGGCCATGTTTTCATCGCTTGACTCCAGTTTCATATGCTACCGCTATGATTAGTAGCCCAGAAAAGCGCCTTCCGCACGAGAAGAGGTCACTTGGTGGAGAGCTTTGTGGCCAGCAGAATGGCAAAGGGTACACGACTCTTGCTCGAATCCATCAGGGCGCGCACGAAAACGACAGTGACGATCAGTTCGTCCATGCACCTGCTTGCTCTGTTTCTGCTCTCGATCCTCGCCGATAGAATGATGGTCACTAGGAAAAAATTTTTCCTACACCAAACGCGCTCCAAACTTTATTGTACCTATGAATGACTTTGTAGCAGGAAGGCTTCGCACCGCGCCAGCGGTGCCTCAGATTGCCATCCCTGGAGTCGATAGCCGCAACAAAGGGAAAGGCCGATTGTTATGGAAAACCAGTTCTTCAAGTTTTTCGATGATGACGGAAAGGAAATCAACCCGGACCTGATCCCGAAGCCAAGCCTTTGTACCTCGTGCAAGAAGGACGACGACCCGACGCAAGAACCCCTGTGCACCTTGACCCGTTTCGACCAGCAAGGCGAGGACCGGTTCGATTGTTATACTTTCGAACCCAAGACGAACTGAGACCCTCTCGTTCTGACGAAGTATGCATCGAGGAATTCGAGGTGGCACGAAGGCAGCCATTGCCACGGCTCCAGGCACACGAATACGGTGCCGTAGCATTTCGTTCGAGGATTGCTGTAACACCAATGCGTCAATGACCGTCCTTCTTGTGACGACATGGAGGACAACCTACCACAGAGATGACGAGTCGACTACGCACACGCCTGGCACCACACCGACAATCATGGCCTGGCGGAGCGCGCCATGTTCGAGACCCGCCGACGACGTCACGCAATTCCTTGGACTTCTCAGTGACGAACGTGGGCGACGCAAATGACGCGTGGTCAATAGGACTGCTATCGCGACGACCAAAACGCTCTTCGAGCGCCTCGCTCTCACTCTCGATCTCCCCACCGCGGCGTCAAGTCCTCGAGGTCCCAGTTCGTCTGGCTGCAATGCATGAAGGCAAGAAACCCGGCCTATTCACACACGCGTAGGGAATCATCTAGTCGAGTAGGATCCGATCCGTTGAACGGATTGCTACGGACCGTATTGAAGCACCTTCGGCCGGGCGATCCGATCCGGAGCAGCCCGTTCGAGGGTGTGGGTGAGAGTTGCTCATCGATGCTTACTACTTACTACCATCGATCCACTAGGGGTGGTTTTTCAACACAGGTTTCTGCCAGGGATTCTGCCTCCAGTTGTATTCATCAGCGCCGACGTCGACAAGTGGCCAGTCGAATCCCTGACAAACGTTGCCCGCCATGATCCGCGGCTCGCCGTCGATATCTAGCTGCGTAAGTCGCAACGGATCGATTAAACCGACATCGATGCACGCAGAATGGGATCTGAGGTGGAAGTCATGATTTGCTTCGTTTTTGAAGAGCGGATCAGCAGAGAAGTTTCCGTCTCTCCAGTCGAGGGTACAACCGGAGCCCACAAGGATGGAATCCTCTACTCCTTCGATGCACGAGAATTCAACTCTGCAAAAAGTCGGATAGCCGTTCGTGCTCTCCAGAGAAATCTCGTATCTTCGATAGTTTTGTCTTCCTGTATCGTGCCAGAAAATCGTGTTCAATATGTAAACGGTACTATCGCTGCAATGCATACATCCAGTAAAGAAGTTGTTGCTTTTGTTACCGCAGATCGTGTTGTTGACCAGATCCAAGTACGTTTCAGTGTCTAAATATATACCGGACCCGGAGTCGATCGAGCTGTTGCCGCCGATAAAATTGTTCCGGATCGTACCTGCCACATTGGAGAGAAATATGCCACCTCCGATAGTGCTGTAGTTTTCCAGGATCTTGTTCGACTCTATGCTTATGTTCGAGCAAGATTCGAGAGCTATTCCACCTCCGTTATCATCAGCCAGGTTGCCGTTGATGACGTTCCTCTCGATGGTGACATTCGAGAAACCTGCATAGATCCCTCCGCCGAATCCGTCGTAAAGATAGTTATCCGATATGATGTTGTCTTTGATGATCGGTGCGCCAATTTCAACATATATTCCACCTCCGCTCCACCACGAATAATTGCTATGAATATAGTTGTCAGTGATCACCGGCGAGGACGACCCGACGTGAATTCCGCCTCCCCGCGTCAACCAACCACGGCCGTTGACGATCTCAAATCCGATCAGCGCTGAATTTCCGGCATTGATGAACGCGATGCATACATCTTTTAACTTTCCGTCGATGGTCGTCTGGAAACAACCTGCGGTACTCTCAATGGTGAGAGACTTGTTCTCGACCCTCACATTTTCAGGGTAGATATCCGGTTCGACAAGAATGGTATCTCCAGTACTTGAAGCATCAACTGCTTCTTGGATCGTGGAATAGTGTTCCTGGACGTACAAGGTTTCTCCTTCTGCACTTCCTGTGAACACTAAAACAAGAACGACGATCGAACACACTGTCACTTTGCACATCATGACACCTCCAACTGCACACATATTTTCCAGCAAAGATCGCAACAAAAACTCTTTTCACTAGCAGTTCGCAAACAGCAGCTCAGTTCGGACAAAAAAGTAAAGATTTTCTCCGATCGGCGCGAAAAAATACGCCTAGTTGAATAGCGATCTGGTTCCAGCATAAAATCAGATCTTATTGTTGTTATCAGACGAAAAAGGCTGTATTGTCGCTTCAATCGGATGTAATACTACACATCGATAAATATGAGAGGATATGTTTCCCTCGAGGCAGTTGCTCACTACAATGGATAACAGCATAGTTAAGACGTCTCGAAACGGTTTCGATTGAGCGAGATGTCCCACGGGCTTTATTGGAGAGAAAAAGACGTGACCGTATCGAATGCTGACATAACAAGTGTTCTGAAGGCGGTTTCAGCCGGCGACGACAACGCTTGGGAGCAGTTGATCTCGGTAGTCCACGCTGAACTGCGAGCGATTGCGCGGGGCTTGAAACACAAGAGAGAACTCGGCGAGAGCATGCAGTCTGCGGACTTGGTCAACGAGTTGTACATCCGCCTCGTCGAGAGCGGACAGCAGAACTGGGACAACCGAAAGCACTTTTTCAGAGCCGCGGCTATTGTGATGAGCAGGATCCTGATCGATGGTCGGCGTCGGAAGAACGCGATCCGGAGAGGCGGTGGGAGAAGTCCTTTCAGTCTGAAAGCAGGCCTGGACGCGGCTGATTGTCTTAATGGATTCTGCGATTCAGATCGGTACTTTGGGGCACTCGACGAAGCGATGCGACGGTTAGGAGAGTATAGGCAGCATTCTCGGAAGGCGGCAATCGTCAATATGCACTTTTTTGCCGGCCTCTCTTTCGAAGAGGTGGCACGAAAACTTGGTGTTAGCACAAAGACCGTCGGACGAGACTGGGAATTCGCCAAGGCTTGGCTTCGAAGGGAAATCGAGAGGATTGAGGATCATGATGGAGAGTAGTGACGATCGGGTTGAACGTCTTTTTCACGAAGCACTGAATCTAGCCCCACCTGCGCGTAAGAATTATATCGATCGGGAGTGTGGCGACAATCTTTCGATTCGTGAAGAGGTCATGTCGCTGTTGCAGGCATATGATCTAAAATCAGACATCTTTTCGTTTCATGAGAACCTCTTGCATCAAGAGGAGGCTGAACAGTCGACCAAGGCAGACGTTCCTCAGGGAAAAACGATCGGCGACTTCAAGATCATTCGGGAAATCGGCAGAGGGGGAATGGGAGTCGTCTATGAGGCGGAGCAGTCCCCCCTTGGTCGAAGGGTGGCTCTCAAGGTCCTTTCTTCAGATCGGACTGTTTCCGAGTACGCAGTCCGTAAATTTCGGCGTGAGGGGGAGGCTGGCAGTCGGTCGCAGCATCCGAATATTGTCACGGTCTATTCAGTCGGCGAGCATGAAGGGACACATTTCATTGCGCAGGAATTAGTTGAGAGAGGGTATTCACTCGCCCACAAAATTTCTGAATTAAAAAAAATGAGCGTTTTCCCACGCGGGTATTTCCGGGAAGCAGCTAAGATAGTCGCGGATGTTGCCAATGCACTTCAGCACGCCCACGATTCAGGTGTTATTCACAGGGATATCAAGCCGTCGAACATATTGCTCACCGAGGCAGGACATACCAAGGTCACCGATTTCGGGCTTGCGAGGATCGAAGATGCTCTCCCTCTTTCTCGGACAGGCGAGTTCGCCGGGACACCTTACTACATGTCTCCTGAGCAAGCCAAAAGTAAAAAGGAAAAAATCGACCACAGGACTGATATCTACTCGCTAGGCGTGACACTCTACGAGTTATTGACCCTCAGACGACCCTTTGAAGGCGAAACGTCTCACGAAATTCTTGGAAAAATTGTTGCTATTGATCCAATAGAACCGCGAAGTACCAATCCAATTGTACCGCGCGACCTCAATTCCGTTTGCCTCAAAGCAATCGAAAAGCAGGCAGAGAAACGTTACCAAAGCATGGATGAGTTTTCTGAAGATCTTCGACGCTTTCTGACTGGTGATGTCATACTGGCTAGGCCACAAGGCTTTAAAACTCGTGTGTGGAAGCGCATCCGGCGCAATCCGGTCGCAAGTACTGCTGTTGGTGTTGCGCTGATAGCCTTCATGGTGATCGCCACGGTGGTCCCCTGGGTGATTGCCATCAAGGAACGTGAGAAGCGGGAAGCTGAGAAGAATACTAGGATCGCGATTCAAAAAGAGCGAGACTTAGCAGTTGCAGCTGAACTAAGAGCCCTAAATGCCGAGGAAAATGCCAATCGCCAACGTGATCGGGTTCGAGAACAAGCTCATATCGCAAACGAACGATTCCAGGAGATTATGCGGTTATCTGATTTACAGCATCTGTCATACCTCAAGAAGAGGGCAGAAGAGCTCTGGCCCGCGTATCCCGAGAATTTAGCGGGTCTTACGTCCTGGCTGGATATAGCGGAGCGACTCATCGGCCGTCTAGAGGGTCATCGAGCCGTTCTTGCGACATGGCGGAAAAGCGCACTCCCCTACACCGAAAAAGCAGGACTACGAGACCGCGAGGAGCATCCAAAATGGAGGGAGCTTCTCGAGGCACGGTACGCCAAAATAAATCTTTCGGAACGGGTCGCTGTTCTCGAGGCTTCTGCGAAATCAACAGACACAAGAGTGTTGGAATCTGATGGAAGTACAACAGCAAACGAGAAATTAGACGGCTTTGAAGGCCAATTGACGGAGCTGGAAGAGAAAATATTTATTCTGGAAGAAATGGTGTCCGAGCGTCGCACCTTCGAATTCCCAAACACCGAGGACCAGTGGCGTCACGACACGCTGGCGGAACTCGTATCGGGAATCGAACAACTCAAGCATCAAGATGAAGGTCTGTTGCGTAACATCCACGAACGGTGCGAGTTTGCTACAACGATCGAGAAACGGAGTATTTCCGCGTGCCGGAAGGAGTGGGACGATGCCATTGCCTCCATCGCCAACGAGGAGGAATGCCCGAAGTACCGTGGTCTTACGATACAACCACTGATCGGTTTCGTCCCCATCGGCCGCGACAATCAGTCCGGTCTTTGGGAATTTGCCCACCTGCAAACCGGCGACATCCCGGAGCGCAACGCTGAGGGAAAGCTGATTCTGATAGAGGAAACGGGTCTCGTGTTCGTACTGATCCCGGGCGGCACATTCAACATGGGAGCCGTACCGCCATCGAATGAAGATTCGCCCCTATCACCCAACCATGATCGTGATTCGGAAATGAACGAGGGCCCGGTGCACCCCGTGACCTTGGACCCGTTCTTTCTTTCCAAATACGAGATGACGCAGGCACAGTGGTTGCGGTTTACGAAGGAGAACCCGAGTACGTTTGGACCTGATCACTTCATCGTCGGCAAGCAGCACAGCCTGCTTCATCCAGTGGAACAGGTGAGCTGGCAGACGTGCAACAAGGAACTCTCGAAACTCAAGCTTCGCCTTCCCTCAGAGTCGGAATGGGAGTACGCGGCACGGGCCGGTACTACCACAGTCTGGTGGACAGGGAACGACAAGGCAACGCTAAAAGGCGCGGCTAACATTCTCGAAATTTCCTGGTGGAATTTCTCAGGGATTAAGAAACGGAAATACGAGACGGGGTTTAATGACGGGTATGGTTCCCACGCTCCGGTTGGCACCTATTCACCGAACGCCTTCGGATTACATGATGTTTGTGGAAACGTCTGTGAGTGGTGTCAGGATCATTGGACTTCCTACGCAAAAACAAAGACTCATTGTCCGGCAAACTCTATGAATTCCTGGCACGATTTCTGCCGAGTTCACCGGGGTGGCAGTTGGAGCGATAACGCTTGGTCCTGCCGCTCGGCATGCCGCAGCAGTATCTGTCCACCACAGTACCGCAACTTCCATCTCGGTCTCCGCCCCGCACGCTCGCTCGATAAATGAAGACGGAGAAGGAAGAACATGCTGGCCCTACCTCACTCCCCCCTCACCTATTCACCACCTGTGCTCTCTGTTTGTTTTTGCGAGCGAGTCGGAGAGCGAGTGTTCGGGGAAGCAAACGAACTTTGTCGCGATATCAGGCTTTGAAGGTGAAATTAGCGTGCCTCTCACCGCAGCTACCAATCATCTAACGTCCGACTTTATAGACACTTACAACCACCTCCACAAACCGCCCCATCCCCCACCGATTCACCACCGGTTTGCGAACGCCGCACTTCGGGTCCCGTGTATACCGACGAGAAGTTGGGGATTTCCTTCTATTACCTGCCTGAAGTTTTCGAGGTGGACGCCGAGAGAACCCGGGAGGGAAAGCTGGTCGCCTGGGAGTTTATAAAGAGGGATCGCCATTTGGGAACACTGGTCGCCGAGAGTTACGGCGCCCCCTGGAGTGGCGGCGAAAAGCGCTTTCTCCAGAGAGTTGCAGAGTTTCGCAAGAAGCTCGAGGGGCAGGAGAGCATTCGTGTGTCGAGGAAAAGGAGTTCTATCTCAGCGGTATCCGAGGAGTGCTGTTCGAATATGTCGTGGAGGTCGATGGAGGTCGACTTCTCGATACGCGCTGGGATATCTATATCCAGAACTTACGCAATTTTATCTATCTCTATTGCAGCGCAGAAAGTGACAACTTCGAGAAGAACCTGCGGCCGGTCTACGAGCGCTTTATGCAATCGACCGATATTACCTTTGCAGGGGATTGATTCCTCGGACTCGGGGATAGTGTAAGCTCCCCGGCCGGCCCGTCCCGTGTTTGCATCATCGGCCTACCCAATCAGCTCAACGTCCTCCAGGATCGTGGTGGCGAAGGCGCTGCCGGCTGCATTGAAGTAACAGTTGCCGTTAAAAAAGCCAGCCTTGCGAGCCCAGCCGTCAGGGTGGATAAAGTGGGCTTGGTTGAAGGGTCCCTCATGAGTCAGCTCTTGGATGCGACGCAGCCACTCGAGCGCCCGCTTCCGCTGGCCGAACCGCACCAGCACCGAGGCGGCGCGCGCCTGCCAGCCGTCGTACGATGCCTGGTGGTCGGCACGGAAGCTCCGAAAGCTGGGCAACTGGGTGGTTGAGATGTCGGTGTCACGAGGTGAGAGGGCGTGAAGACAGTCTTCGGTCTGTAACTATAGGTGGCGAAAAACTCGACCATGCCGCGCTTCACCGCCGCGGGCAGCTCGCTGGTCATGCAGCGTCCCAAATAAACGAAATCGAGAATGGTACGGTCCACGCGCCGTGACCCGTCTGGTTGTAGACAGGCAAACGGGCCACCTGCGTTGTTCTCCTTAGGCCACCGCGCCTCGACATCGCAGCATCCACCTGATCCGCCGACCGCTGCGGTCGATTGTAAACCGGCTGGCACTGCTGACGAGCGGCCAAAGGCTTCGATCAGAAGCGGATTCATAAAACCGCGAACGCGTTAAATTGTTTATTGTTTTTGAAATTTCGACGACCGATGATAGTGTCCTGCTATCAAAGTGCAACACCGCATCGAATTCCGAGCCGATTGTGGGAAGCCCAGATCGGCCAGTCGTGTGGAGACAACAGTATGAACGGACATTTGAAATACAAAGACGAATCGCTAGACATATTAGAGTGTTGTAGCAAGATAAACAAGTTGGTCATCTTTGTAATGTTCTCCTTCTGTTGGGTTCAAACGGATAGAGCGCAGGCGACCGACGAGCTGTCCGATTACAATGTTTTTAATCTGCGATTCACAGGCAATCCGAATCAAGAGCTTCTAGAAGACTTCGATCGGGACGGTTCTGTTGATATAGCGTTATGGGATAACCGAGTTTTTCAGGTGTTTTTTTGCGAAGATGGACGATTTTCAACGACACCTTCTCAGTTGGTTGAAGCCCCCGCGGATGCTGTGTTTTTGGATGTAGGGGTGGTCAGTGAGGATGCTCATAGGGAACCGGTTTTTATGACTCGAGAAGGTGTTTTTCGTATGGTATACGAGAACGCGCGAGAGGGGTTCAAAAATCTACCGGTACTCGAATTCGACAATCAGGTCATTCCTCGCCATGTCAGTAGATTGGTACATGTAAATTTCTTGTGTGACATCACATGTGACGGAAAAGAAGATATAGTAGTTCCGGAACGTGATCGATATGTTGTCTACCAGCAGATTAAATACGGCTCTTTCGTCTATTGGGGTGAGATCCCCATCAAACTCAATGCCAATTTTTACAGCGACGAATTGTCGCATACCGGGCGATTGCGAGAAATTGTCCATTTCCCGCGGATTTTTTCCGGAAGAGGAGCGGGCGGTGTTTTTACTATCCTCTATGACGGCACTTGGGTGAAGGTTTACGGATCTAACGCAGGAGGGGTGTGCAAGATTGTCAAAAGCTTGTGTCTCGATGAAAAACGTCGCGATGAATATGAAGATGTATTGCGGGCCTATTTCGGGAAGATTGTGTTCTTTGAAAATCTGAATAATAACGACAACTATACCCTCATTATCACGGACAACAAGGCCGGAACTATAAAATTTTTAAAAGGTATTGGTCTAGAAGAGTCCCTTCGCAGCGAGATGGAAATTAAAACTCATGGCGCGATGCTGAAACCGGTTTTTACAGACTTGAACGGGGACGGCCTCAAGGATTTGATATTACCATCGATCAAGGACATCGGGATTTTTACGGTTGTTCGAGTTTTTATCACGAGTAGAATCGATATAAACTACATGATATTTTTTAATCGTAAGATACCAACTTTTAAAATTACTCCTGATATCTCGCGATCGGTTTCCCTGCCCCTCAGCATTTCCATGAGCTTCGGCGGTCTTCGTGTCGAGTCTTCGCTGATCCACAGTTTCGATGGAGATTTCAACAATGATGGCATAAACGACCTGCTCTTAAAATCTTCTTCAGAGTCTCTCGGTGTTTTTTTTGGAAAACAGGGTGTGGGGTTTTCGAAGAAACCTGACAAAACAATTCCGTTTAAACCTCTCCCGGAATGCCTGTCGGTAAGAGCTAGATTGTGCGACATGAATTGGGATGGTGTTGCCGACGTTATTCTCCATCAAATCTCCTCTGACGACGGGAACTATGCTTACGATCTTTACCTTTCAAGATAATCACATAAAATGAGCTGATTAAATTCAGCTTTTATTTCAAGGATTACTCGAAGAACAACAAACTATAAACGCAACCTGATTTATATGCAGCATGAGGAATATATGAGTAAGCGCGACTTAATCAACGGCACAACCAAGGATCTGATGGCCAAAGATTTAGTGGTCAAAGATCTGGTAGCCGGTTTGATTCTGCTGGCTCTGGTTTTTTTGAGTAAAATGTTCACAATGGATCTCCCATACCACTGGGATGAGATGGGGGCTTATATCCCCCCGGCGCACTGGCTGTCAGAGGGCAGCCTGATAAGGGCGGTTCCCGGCTTTTATCCAGCCGCAAAATTTTTCGGCCATCCTACCGGACTCTATCTGTCATTGGCGATCATTTACAAAGCTGTCGGCGAGTCGCTTTGGATTTCACATCTGTTTGCTGCGGGTTTTGCCTATCTTGGGATATTATATACTTTTCTTTTAGGCCGATTTCTTTACAATCGGGTGGTGGGTTTCACGGCTGCTTTGTTCCTGTTCGGCACACCTTTGTACTTTGCTCAATCAGGACAGGTTCTCGGAGATATACCCATTACCGCTTTCGGCGTAATGTCCGTCTATTATGCAATCAGAGGAAAATACTTACCCTATCTTATTTGCAGTATCTACATGTTGATGCTGAAAGAAACGTCACTAGCGATTGTCGCAGGGTTGTTGATTTTTATTCTGACTACAGAATGGGGTAAGCTAAAAATCGGCTGGAAAATCATAAAATATTCGGTTCCGGGAATGTTTCTCGGAGTGTTTTTCGTTTTGCAGAAGATGACCACGGGTCATTTTTTCTGCAATCCTTATTTCGAATCGAATCCAGCGCTCAAACTATCTATCAGTGAAATATTTGTGCAGTTTGTTTGGGTATCCAACTGGACGCTGCTGATGCAACACAGGTGGATATTGATTTTGTCGATAGTGTTGGCCGTTGTTGTCCATCGGAGAGCAGCGTGGAAGAAAGAGTATACTCTATTTATAATGATAATGGTATTCTTTGTCTGTGCCTTTTCATTCCTCTTTTTTATGACTCGGTATATTCAACCTGTCCTGCCCTATTTATGCATCATGAGTGCTGCGTCAATGACTTTGCTCGTGAAAAATTTTAAGCTTCAGATGATCGTTACAGTGATCGTTTTGGCGGTTTTCGGTACTAAATATTATGAAAATGATCGGGGTTACAATTGTTATGACGACAATATGCAATACATGGATATCGTCAATGTCAACAAAGATATCTGTATGCACATGCAGAGCGAGTTCGAAGGTGAAAGGATTTTGACGATCTGGCCGGTTTATCAGGCGTTGCGAGAGCCCTATCTCGGCTATGTGGAAGAACCTTTTGAAGTAGTATCCTTGAATCAAGTTTCTGATATCGGAGATTTCGATGTCCTAGTCTTTGTGGAGAATCCGGGCTGCGGCAGTGACCAGCTCAAGGTTCTCATCGAACGCGAAAAAATGGTGCTCCATCGAAGATTCACGCGCAATGGAAAACCGGCGGAAATCTATGTTCATAGAGGCGCACGGGACTAATCTGCGGCGATATTTCGAGGTGAACCCATACCGCTTGGAAAAGTGCAATCTGTAAGGGAAAAAATTCCTGATTACAGCTCTGGAGACACGCTCAGAACGAAAGCCTTACCAGAATTGAATCCGGTTTCGCCTTGGTTGTAGAGGTGATCTCCTGAGAGAAAATCGGCGTAGCTGTCCTGGTTCACGTCGCCGGCGCGTGCTACAGAGACACCGAGCTGATCGCCGCCGTCATCGCCGTCTTAGTATTTGATCACGCTGCCGTCTGCGCCTGAGAAGACATAGACGCGACCCGTATCGTCGAGCCCGCGGGGAAGGAAGTTGTAGTAGACCCCGATGCTGAAATCGTTGATGCCGTCGCCATCGGCATCACCGGGGGATAGGAATCTCAATCTCCTTCGTCGATCTCGCCGCGTGCTAAGGCCTCTCCTCGAGTATTAACTGGGCAATGAAACCGGCTGGATTGACGTGGGAGTCCGAGACTGAATGGCTCCGAATAGCTTCGAATCGGAAAAGGAATTCGTACCGACCGGTCCGACCTCTCCTTCGGGGCTAAAGTGAGGCAAATGTGCTCAAAACCCTGAACCCAAAGCGTATTTCCTCCTCAACGCACGTGACGGTCTCGACGTTGACCTATCGCTGCTCTTCGGATCTGGCTATCAGGCTGCTGAATGTCCTTTCGGCGGCGCGCGTTCCTTCTTCGCGATGTGCTTGAGAATTTTGATTCACTCGTAGAAAGTCTTTTTTGCCACACATGTTCGTAAGTTGTTATTTTAACTCCTTTGCAGTCAACATCTCAATTTATGTACAAACGTGGATATTTCCTGAAAAAGGGGTTTCTGCGAGAGAGTCAAGCTTCGCTGAATTCGAGCGCGACATGATTTCGTTGCGCACAAGAGACAAAATGTATGCCTCCCGCCGAAACGGTCTGTGGATGGGCGGCCGCCCCGTGCTTGGCTACGACATCGAGGATATACGGCTCGTCGTCAACGATGAGGAAGCTGCGAAGGTCACTGAGATCTTTCGGCTGTTCATCGAGACCGGTTCGATGGTTGCCGTGGTGACCGAGGTGGATCGAAAGGGCTGGCCCACCAAGAGCTGGACAACGAAAAGCGGTGAGGTCAGGGAGGGCGAATCCTTCGACCGCTCGTCCTTCCGACGGCTTCTGACCAATCCGGTCTACATCGGCCGGGTGCGCAGCGGCGACGAGACGTTCGACGGCGTTCACGAACCCGTCATTGACCAGTCCACCCGGGAGGCGGTTCAGGTCCTCCTGAAGTCCCCCGAGGGTAACGGCAACGGCGTCAGGTACAGCGACAGCGCCTTGCTGAAGGGAATCATCAATTGTGGCGTTTGCGGTGCCTCCTACAGCCCCCACAGCGCCAAGAACGGCAATCGGCGGAATCGGTACTACGTTTGCCAGACCGCGCAGAAACAAGGGGCGGCTGCGTGTCCGAAAAGCAGGGTGGCAGCTGAGGAACTCGAGTCATTCGTGGTCGAGAAGGTCACGGCCATCGGCCGGGACACGAGCGTAGTGGCGGAGACGCTGGTGGCCACGAAGACCGAGAGGGAGGTAGAGCTGCGAGGGCTGCGGAAAGAGCTCAAGCGGCTTGAGAAGGCGCGCGGCAAGCTGCGAGACCAGAAACGCAATCTTGTCGACTCCGTGGCCGAGGCCGGCAACGGCGCTCCAGCGCTGCTGGAGCGAATCGGTGAGGTCGAGGTCGAGATGCGGGAGGCCGCTACGGCCATCGAAGACGTCCGGGGGCAAATCGCAAGGCTCGAGCATGAGGCCATCGACGAAGGCGATCTGAAGGCCGCGCTGGCCAGCTTCACACCCATCTGGCAGAAGCTGTTCCCGAGGGAGAGGGCGCGCATCCTGCATTTGCTCATCGAAGAGGTCGTGTTCAACGCGCGGTCGGGGAACATTGAGATAGCCTTCAGGCCGGGTGGGGTTAGGGCCTTGGTGGCCGAGGCCGAGGGGGTGTTGGTATGAGCAGGTTTAGGGTCAAATACTCGGCGAGGTTCCGGAAATCGAGGTCAGAGGGGGTGGACGGTACGACGGCGGACAACGAACCGCACCCCCCCTACCAGTCGCCTGGCAAGGCTGCTGGCGCTGGCGCACCACATTGAGCGGCTCGCTGAGGAAGGGACGCTGGCGAGCCATGCAGAGGCGGCACAGCGACTAGGAGTGAGCAGGACGCGGATGGCGCAGATCATGAAAATGCTGACACTGTCTCCGGTGATACAGGAGGCAATTCTCTACAGGGGGCTCGTGGCCAGCGAGCGGGCGATCAGGCCGTTGCTTGATACCGTGCTGTGGCGGGAGCAGGAGGTCCTCATGAAGCGGTAGCCAGGCCTGCCGCCAACCAATCAAGATCGGTGCATCATCTTCACGTTTTCAACATATTTTCAACACGTTTCAACAAAGAGTTTGTCATGCTGTTACTTTGTATCCCTCTTGTCGTCATCGGGTTGGCAGACCTTTTCTCGATCCCCATCGCGTTCGTGAAGCCGGAGTGGTTTCGAATGGCCAGCCGGCGGAATGCGGTGTTCTGCGCGACGCTGGTGGCGGCGTAATACCTGGGGACGTTTGTTGTAGTCTGCTGCGTGTGAGAGGTGGCACAGCGGTTAGGCTGGAGTTCCCGTGAAGCCTCGTAGTCTGCACGGTTTTGCGGCCTGTATCGCGTCTGAACGGATAGCCGGTATCGGAGGGCTCTCGACCTCCCACCGCGGCGTCGAGTCCTCGAGATCCCTTTTCGCCTGGCCG
>Ga0190284_1000206_pt1 | contig 42203 bp, 56 predicted proteins | sample 48691812_MG_FD_161668 | JGI IMG/M metagenome (GOLD analysis project Ga0190284, IMG submission 161668) | Hydrothermal vent microbial mat bacterial communities from Southern Trench, Guaymas Basin, Mexico - 4869-18-1-2_MG | ecosystem: Environmental > Aquatic > Marine > Hydrothermal vents >...
CTTTCTTGTTCAGGTCTCTTTTCTTCATATATCTACTATAACAACAAATGAGCTTTCGAGTCAACGTCGCCGTAAATACTCAAAAGCTCGTTTGTGGCGACGTTAGTTTTTTTAAGCAGTTGCAAACCGCAACTGATATGTCACATTTACTGACTGATTTGTTTGAAGCTGGCTTGTAGCGTATGTGTTTCCACACATTATGCTTCCCGCTTGTGTCGTTGAAACTGCAAAAACTCCCACATTTTGAATAGTTCTATTCGCAGTAATAATGTTGGAATTTAGAGTTCCTACCATCTGCAAAGTCTTCGAAGACACTACAGAAGGGGTCATTGTGAACCTGCAACCAGCCGCATCATCCAACTCACCTGGAAGTGAAGTTGCCGCCGCACCTGGGGCTGTTCCTGTACCAAGAGCAAAGTAAGATGCCTGACTGGAACCAGCAATAGCACCAGCAGATTCAACAATATAATGTTGAAAACCGAGGTTTGTTACAAGGTTCTTAACCCAACCAGAATCACCCACTACTTTGGTTTTACCATCTTCACCATGTTCTTTAACTTTAAGACGATAAAATCCTGCTACATTTACAGCTTCTGTTGCTTTACTCATATCCTATCACCCCCTCTCATGCAAATAAAAAAGGACGCTAATTAAAGCGCCCCACAAGTGAGATAACTAAGGTTATCAATAAATGCCTCTCCTGTCAAATTACTTTAGTCCTAGCCATTTGACAAAGGTGAGGAGCTTTAAGCCCACCTTTTCACCAAATGTTCCTGCTGTTGTGTGAGCTGAGGTCGCTTCGTCCCAGACTGCACCAGCTATGTTGTCAAGATCTCCTTGACCTATGCTGGAAGCAGCATTGAATATCAAACCAGCGGAGTTCTGTGGAATTATCTGAGTTGTCGTATTAGCCAAAATAGCGTTCTCAAGATCAAAGATATTATTATTAGAACCGGCAAGTCTTACTGAATATTGGGTATCAGGGTCAAAAAAAACCTCATAAACATCAATATTGCTGGAATTAGTGCCATTTAATATTTCCACCTTTGGAGCATAAGTAACTCCAGCAACCGTATATTCAGCATTGTGGCTCTGCATATCCTGAAAAACTATTCCGGTTTCTGCTGCTTCTAGTGCCTTTACGTCGTCCCAGAAAGCATCAGTATCTAGTTCATAGAGGGAGCCGCTGATTAAAGTCAAATCAGCTTGCGGTATTTTTATTCTAAATGGTGAACTACTGTAATCAACTGTTATTGCCATGTTTCTTTAAATATGCTCTAATCGCATCTCCTTTAAGACTCTGGCCATTAGCATTAGCCTTTTGTCGTTCTTTGTTTACTTTATTTAACTCTATCTGAACCATCTCATTATTCTCGTCCATAGCCTTCTTTGCCCTCTCTACCATATCTTCTTTCTTGTCTATTAACTTGAGAAGTCCATTTCGTTCCTCTTGAATCAAATAAGCTGCGTGATTCATAGTAGAGGCCAGTTTCTCAAGATATTCAATTTTCTCTTTGTCGTTAAAACCTCCATATAATTTCCCCCACTTAATTTTAGGTGGCTTTTGAGAAATCAAATTACTATCAAGTTTCTTAAAGCCTTTTGCTATTAAGTCTTTTTGAAAATTGTCGTGTTTAACTTTAAGTTTTGCTTTACTATTCATCTATAATTAACTGTACACTAACTTCCCTTCCATTGGCACTATCAACCGTTATATCTAAAGGAAATGTCTTATATCTGGGAGAAGACGAGGACTTTCTTACATAACCAACAAGATTCTGGTCTGAACCGTAGGTTCTTGAGGTAGTAATATCTCCCCCAGAATCGGTTAATCCGTATATGGTGGCTCCTGTTACCTTAATTGTTCCTGTATAACTTGTAGAGCCAGAATCAGTAGTTGTGTAGCTATACTTGTTATCTGGGTCTACTCCATCTAAGGTTATCTGATGCGCCCCCCAATTATCCTCAACTTTATCAGTAATACCTTGTATATTTATATATTCATTGTCTTTTAATCCATGTCCTGTGTGAGACACTGTAGCTGTTGTTCCTGACCTGGTAATAGAAGTAACCGTTTCTTCAAAAGGCAAATCTCCTGTAGCATCTTTGGCTTCCAAAAACACTCTGGCATTTTCAAGGTCATCTCCATTGTGGTCGTTTACATGAACTAGGGTTGCTACGGGATCTATAGACAAAGTAACTGTTATTCCTGCTGCATCATCTACGCTGAAATTGCTTGTTGTAGCTGCTGCACCATCTACCGTACAATTTTCCAAAGACAGAGTAAGAGAGCCGCTTGTAGCTAAAAATCTAACTGTGGAATCATTTGCGTCATCTGTACTCCCAAACCCTGAGAAAGCTACGTTTCTCAGTGTCAAGCTGGAAGTAACACTGGTACCAAAATCTATGGCGTGGTGAGAGTTTGAACCCATCGAAAAAGTCGTACCATCAAGGTAAGTGTCTGTGTAAGCAGCATCTACATAAGCTGCACCAGTATCAGCGGCCACAGCTGACTCCAAAAAGTTAGACCCCTGCATATCACCCGTTGTAGTTACCTGTCCACAATTAAGAAAGGTACAAGTATCAATTGTTGCATTGGAATCGAAAGAAAATGTACCCATATCAACAAACTGGCAAGTTGTCCAGGTCATTGTTGGATTATCGTTTGTAACCCACCTACCCTTACTTGTTGTTCCAAGAGCTTTTACAACTAAATTAGTAAAAGTAATTACCGAAGAAGCGTGATTACACTCCCAAGTGTGAAAATTAGAGGTAACGTGGTCATGGTCACGAAGGAAGATAACCTTACTCTCATCATTAAATTCTACAGCGTTCGTAGAAGTGCCAAACTGTATAAGTCCAGAGTTTTCAAAAGCTCCTCCTGGCTCTTTTTGAACCATTAATCCCCACCTGTTCGTAGCAGTTTCCAGATTGGTCATAATTCCATCAAATGTAGCTTCTGGGTCAGCACCAGTTCCGTATTCAATTACAATATCGTGTCTACCTTCACGAACTGTATCCAAAGAAATCGTTTCACCTTTACTTGGAGAACCCGCTGCTGTAGCGTCTGCCATTACACCAAAGGTTCGTTCTACCCCTGCTGTTGGGGAACCTGTAGTATTGTCCCCAGCAGTATCCTCATTTACACAAGCAAACAACCACCCTCCGAAAGGCACAGTGTCCGAACCGAAAACCTCATAATGTTCATAAGCATTTGTAGCAGAACCAATAAGAACCTCTAACCCTTGTCCTGCTTTGGTATCTAGTGAAGGAATTGAGGTAAATGTTATCCAAAAAGAATAAGCACCATCTGTTCCTGAACCACCTTGATCTGAACCGGTATCATAAATCATACCCTTCTGGTCTTGTCCGAAAGCGTCTTTAGTCATACTTTGAGTATCTTCTATAAAAAGCTCGGTAGAACCAGGATTTAAAGCTGCGCCACCACCACCCAAAGCTGACCAATTGCTTGATGAAGCTGTCTGCGTATCATCTACTATATCTACTAAATTTGTTGTATACGTTGCTGTTGCCATATTATCCTTCTGGAATTGCGTCTATTTCTTCTTGTGTCAAATCTTCATATTCTCCTTCTGGTCCTTCTTCTGTTAATTTAGTTTTGTGACATGGACATATAACTATCTGTGGTACCACGTCTTGATCACGAAACCACATAATATTTTCACACTCTGAACACTTTGTATATGCCCTTGCCATATTGTTATTTTATCAAGCCGCTACTGAAGGCGCTATGAAGCTCTAGTAATCGTCAGTGCGCACAGCGGCTACAGTTTGAGCTGTTGATTTGAATTGTGCCGAATCCGACTCAAATGTTTTAATTGGTGTGCCTCCACCATCTCTTACTCGTACAAATAAATCTCTATCCGTTGTATCATGGACACCAGTGAAGGTTTCACTTCCTGCATCTGCCAACACATCAATAAATGCCATAAAAGCATTATTATCTACTGAAGCGTTATCCGAAGAAAAGCTCCAAGGAGCGCCAGCAGTATCAAATGTAAAGGTGTTTGTACCATTATGTGATTCGTAATCTACCCTTCTGTAAATACCAGAGTCTAGTTGTATTCTCAAAGACGAATTTTCTGCCGCCAAACCAGAATCGGGCCAATTAATCTCTGTTGCTACAAAAGGAACTGTGTCTGTTCCTGTCTTAACAACAAGTACCGTTTCTGTTCCACCAGTAAGAGCTGTAGCAACTAACCACTGTCCTCTATCTAGCGATGTTCCATTTCGTGGACCAACTAGCACCCTGTCCTGTCCACTTATTAAACCTGAAACTGTGAACAATACGTTGTTAGGTGGTGTTCTGTCTGTATTTGAAAGGTCAAAGAACTTATCGTTTTCACCGACATCATCTTTATCAAAACCAATACCATAAGTTCCTATGATGTTTGAACCCGTAGATGTTCCAATAAACTCAGGATTAAGAGTTCGTGTAGTAATTGTGGAAGCGGCAGTAACATAGTCTGTTAAAGCATCAGTTCCCAACCCCGCTGTAGATCTAACCTCATTATTATCAACTGGATTTACACCTGAAATAACTTGGATATAAAGCTCTCCAGTTCCTGTATTATCATCTATGGCAAGAGCATATCCGGAACCACCTGAATACTCCTCATCAGCTACAACTGTAATATTTGCATCAGCACCTGAAGTAACACCATAAATATCGTCTGTTGAAGCGATAACTGCTGCTGAAGGATTTTCCAGTGCAACAATCATGTCTGTTCCGTCATCAAAGAGAACTTGCCCTCCCGACTTTGGACTTGAGGTTGTTCCATCAGCGTATATTGCAACATATTCACCTTCTCTGAAAGAGCCAGTTAGTCCGTTGTAAGTTATCCTTGTTCCCCAGATAAGAAGTTCGTCATTAGTTGCTTCTGTTTCAACTACTCCTGTTCCTGCTTCTGCATCATAAGCTACCTCTACATTAATGCCCTGGAAAACCTCTCCTGGTACACCGTGAATAACTGGAGATGATTTGATTTCATGTCCAAAGTCTATTGTGCTAGAGCCTGTCCAAGAGGCGCCTGAAGAAGTTGCACCATCTTGACCTGAATCTTGGCTTGAACCATATTCAACCTCAAGATAGTTGGTTGCAGAACCGTCATCGTGTCTTAGTGCAATAAAGTATTGAGTAGAAGCGGTGAGTCTTAGCCCGTCAATTTGGTCTGCACCAGTAGCAGGATTGAATCTGTTGAATCTAAAGATAGTTTCCTCATAAGAGCTTGTAAAAGCTGATACAATAACATCTTCACTTCTAGCTAATACTGCACCAGTTGGAGCATCAGGGTTTCCTGTATCAGAAGCGTACAACTCTGCGTACACTGATCCTGTTAGTCCGGTTGTATCCTCTGCACCAATCTTGATTTGCCATCTTGATTCAGTTAGTAATTCAAGAGTTGCGTTGGAAGTAAACTGCATAGCAACACCATCGTTGGTTCCATTGTCTAATGTCTGATCTGAACCTGTTGGTGTTCCAGAAGTAATATAAGTTTGATGTGATCTTTGAGTAATCCACTTGGCTCTCTCGTAGACATCATTAACCTCAAGTGCTGCTTTGGTCCATTGTGAATAGTATTCATTGACTCCTGCACCAGTACCATTTCCGTCAATATCAATTTGCTGGTATCCTTCTGTGTTAGTAATAGTTGTGTAACCTTCAAGAGTGCTATCTGTTTTCTCGTTGAATATATCAGCACCATTTGAAATAGCTGCAACGGAGTTTCCAGTTCCAAGAGTAACAGGGAATCTTCTGTATTGATCTCCAAGCTCTCTTGCCAATACAGTAATTCTTTGACCATCAATATCTGCTCCACCCTCCCTAGATTTAACAAGATGTCGTGAGAACACAAGTGAAGGTGAGGCTTCTGCATTAATTCCAGTTCCCCAGAAAGCAGGTAAAACCTTACCACCCTGAAGGATCATGTACTCAGTTCCTGATTCAACTGGCCCTATGACTGCCAAGCCTGAATAGATATCATCTCCACCATTTTGAGTGACTGAACCATCATAAAGGTGGGTTGCGAAGGTGTCGTCAATATTAAATGGAGAATTGAGGGTAACTATCTGGTCCGTAGAACGATCAAATGGGGTTTCCACAGTAATGTCCAAGAGGTCATCACCAGCTGCTTGATCATCGTCCTGTTTATCCATCAACCATTGAATAAACTCCAAGACAGTGTGTCTATTGGTTTCTTTCGCACCTTCCCAGCGGATATCTCCTGCTGCGTTGATTGATATGTCTGCGTCTGCTATTGCTGCCATGTTTTATGCGTAATTAGCTTTTACTTTCTTTTCTTTTTTGTCTTGTTGAAATACTAAGGTCACTTTACCAGCTTTGGATTTTTTGAATCTTCCCCAATTAGTATAAATGGCCTTATCCTTACTTTTATACTGTTTAGTCAGTTCAACTTTCAGTACTTTCTGTTTTGCTTTTGATTTCTTCTTTGCCATTTTAAAATGCGTCGTTGTAATCGCCGTAAGTAAGTCCTGCTCTATTCGTCCAAGCGTCTGAGTAACTTGTAACTGCACCGTTATTCGCTACAGTTGCGTGTTGTACTGTAAGATCAGAGCTTTCGTCTACCTCTTGAACGTACCAAGCACCTGACATTGATTCCTTACCTACATATGTTAAAGTTGCTGATGCTTCTTCTAAATCGTTAGTTGAAAAACCGGCTGCTGCCTCAGATGTAACTAACTCTCCATCTGCGTTTACTTTTAGTCTCACCTTTTGAGTGCCGTTTGAGTCCCACCCATAGAGTAGAACTCGCTTTGTAGGAGGAGCCGAACTATCTTCGTGTTCCTCTTTCGCAACCTCCGGAAAATACTTTATTGTTTTATTTGTTGCCATAAAAAAAAGCAACCCTTTGGTTGCCCCCCATGTGAGTAACTGTATTTAAGCATACTTTGTTTTATTTTTCAAGTCAAGTATGATTTTTTCAATCGCTTTGTCCACTTTTTGAGATGTTTTGCTCCTTTTTGACACACCCATGTAGGATTTGAGTAATTTTTTAAACGTCTTTGGTTTGATTTCAACAAACACGTCCTCGTCGTTGTAAATTATTGCTATTCTCATTGTTCCATAGCTCTTGCTTTTGCTTCTAATATCTCAGCTTGGCTTCTAATTTTCACATATCTATACATGTTATCTATATCAGAGTCTCCAATATTGGGAAAGCCAAGTCTGTACTTTATATTTTTCAAAACATTAACAACTTGCAACTCGTCTCCACCCCCTGTTTGTCCTGCCGCCCAATTATAAATAGTGGACAACTTCTCCCGCAATTCGGAATTTATCTTAACTGGAGGTACTTTAAAAAATGCTGACATCAAATCTAATCCTAATTCCGATTCGTCTGGTTTTTCAGCAGATTTAGGAATCTCAGGATTTGGATCGTGCTTTACTCTTACTTTTATTCCCGCTCCTTTTAGCGGAGATGATTTGTCCATAAGCCTTAGTCCACAGTTTAGCACACTTTTCAGCGTCTCGATTAGTTTTTACCCACTTTAGAGCTGCTTTTCCTACATTTTTTCGAACCTGTGGCTTTGTTAGAAGCGTTTTAAGGGCCTTATAAAATTGTTTTGGTGTATTATATGCCAAAGCTGTCACTCCCGGATTGATTTCTTCTTTGTATGGCGTAATATTGCTAACAACCGATGGAATTTCCAGAGCCGCCATCTCATACCATTTAATTGCCGACTTGTAATAATTAAAAGGCAAATCTGCTAATGGAATAATTGCAGCATCTAATCTAAATGTTGCCATGCGGTATGGGTGCGCTTCAAATGGTACCCAACCAAACGCCTCTACCAAATGCTTGTTGTCATCATCTATTAGACCCGGAAAGTGAACACCAATGAAATACATCTTAAATTTAAACTCTCTTAGCAACTGATTTAATGGTTCCTTGATAGTATATAAATCCTCATAATGTGAAGACCCCCCAGCCCATCCAACCCTCAACTGCTTGTTCGGCTTTAAAGGTAAAACCTTCCAATTTTCAAAGTTTATACAATTTGGCAAAATAGTTACATTTCTATTATATTGCAAAGCATATTCTGCCAATTTTGGCGTTGTCACCGTAACCAGATCAACAGCATTGAGTCCTTTTAAATGATGTTCCATCCTTTTTCTATTCTCCTCTCTGTCCCAGCCCAACTTCCCATCTTTCCAAAGCCACTCTTTAGCATTTTTATCATAAAATTCCTCAACACCATATTCCCTATAATGAGCTGAATATGGAGAAATTATTTCAACATTGTCATCTATGTCCATTACAATCTTTGCTGTTAGATTCTCAAGTCCTGGTATTTTAAGGATTTGAGCCAAGCCATCCTCCGCACCAGGCCGCATAAGAATAATATCAGACATAACAAAGGCTCTTACAACATCTTCCATTACATCCTCGTTCTTATCTATGATATGGACATCGTGTTTTGTGTACTTTTTAATCAGACTAAGTGGCTGTCTGACTCGATACCAGCCACATCCACCCATATCTACCGGCAAGCTTAAAACTTTAATCATTTTACAAAATCCTTTATTAATTTAATTAATCTCTTATTATAAGTATCATATATTTTACCACTCCTGTCAGAAGTAAAATTATCCCGCCTTTTCAAGCTTTCAATAACCCTATCTCTTTTTCTAAATATACAAACCAAATAAACATCATCTTCCATCAAGTCCAACCAACCCTTTCCTGTAATACAATTCCTAGGATCTTTAAATCCCCACATCTTAGATTTGTACTTATCAACCAAATACTTCATCTGCGGTTTCTCCTCTTTCATAATCTTATTTACAACTTTAGCCGGAGGAGGCTCTGTCCAAGTCCCCTTGCCCTTACTGATAATAAAAGAGTTCATTACTTGAAAATCTCTTGTTTCAAATGTTGGTTTATCATCAGCTACAATCTTTATTCCAATAGCTTTAAGGGCTTTAGAAAGCATAGAGGTTCCAGACTGGTGCATGCCAGCTACAAAATATGTCTTTGGTGATTTATCCCTGATTCGGATTGTCATATTGTTTTTTTATCCAATAATATGAACCTGTCGGTAAAGTTCCATTAAACATAAAACCAACAATTTGAGCAACATTTTCCGGGGAAAGTCTTGTAGCCACATCTTCTTGCGGAAAAAGTGCATGCCGGTACTGTGTATCAACCCTTGAAGGACAAACAGAATATGCTTTTACCTCAGGTCTTTCCTCTGCTATTGCTTGGGTAAGTGTTATAACTCCTACCTTTGATATTGTATAGGCAGACCAGTCCTTATAACTATCAAGAGTTGGCCTGGAACTCATATTTACCATTACTCCACCATCGTTCATAAACTCGGAAGCCTCTTTAGTAAGAAGAAACATTGAATCAAGATTGTAACCCATTACTTCTTTCCACCTTGCAAGAGTGGTATTTCTTATACTTTTCTTTTCATACATCCCGACATTATTAAAAACATAGTCTGCGGACTTTATTTCTCTCCAAACACCTCTAACACCATTTGGAGTAGTCAGGTCAGCTTTAATAACTCTATGCGGTAATTCTGCGGAAATCCTACCTGTAACTATTGTTTCTGCTCCCAACTCTTTGCACATATCAGCAACTGCAAGTCCAATACCTTTTGTACCACCAGCCACAAACAACCTTTTGTCTTTCATATCTGGTAGCCATTGATGCTCAACACCAATTTCCGGCTGACAAAATACTTTTTCCCGTTCAAAATAGCTCATATAATATAATCTTTTAAGTAAGCTTCAAAGGTCACCATTTTCTATTCCTTTTTTAATTGAACTTGTTGATATTCCTTCTGTGTAGGGAACATAGACAAGTTCTATTCCTAAGTATTCCAGATCCTCTGGTGTCATTTCCATCTGCTTGTAATAATCCTTTTTAACCCAATCAGTACCGACAACCAATATGCAGGGAGCCAATTTTTGCATTTGCTTCCTAAAACCGTATCTAGTATTCTTTAGCACTTGAACGACATAAGTGCTAGATTCTAGTATCTTTTTTCTGTGTTTGTAAGGAAATGCTGGTTTCTTTTTATATTCAGTTACAAATTCATCTGTATTTAAAAGGACTGTAACGCCCTTTCCATCAGATATGGCATTACATCTTTCCAATAACTTTACATGACCATAGTGAAATAAATCAAACACTCCTGCTGTTACAACTCTCATAAGTCCTCCCAAAGCGTCAAATGATTCGCATCCTTTACCCAATCATCTTTTTTCTTCTTAGGTGTTTTCCAATCCTTTCCAAATCTCCACTCCAAGAACTTTTCAAGCGGCTTAGGTGTCGGATAAGTAACTCCTTTAAATTTTATCTTTCCCAACTTCTTTATGAATTTCAATGGTTTTTTTATTATTCCTTCAGCACTCCAATTAATACCAAAATCATACCCAGGATATTCATGATAAAAATAAATATCAAACAAGACCTCATGGTTATTCTGATCCATAAAAACCATCTGCATCGGTCTGTTTTTTACAACCGTTGTATAAACACAAGGCATTGATACTCTAGCCATTTTTCTTGTAAGCTTCTTTACCTGTTTATAAACATCCCAATATATATCAACCAGTACGCAAATATCTATATCAGTATCATGATCTATTAACTTCTTGTCCCTATAAATTCCCAACAAGTTTCCGGAAGTGATCCAATAATGATATCCCAACTCCTCCAATATTTTACAACCCCGCTCCATAGTCTTTTCAGCATTTTTCCCTTTAATATCTGTAACTTTAAAAGAGAAATGTTTTCTTGTAACTATATCGCTTTTTTTAATATCCGGTATCATATTTTTTTCACCACCCACCAGGGTTTTACCAATTCATGCTGTGCGGCTTTTTTAAAAATCTTCTTGTCTGTTAGCCAATCTGGACCATACAGTGTCGTCAAAACAGTATTAACAAAATCATAGACATGTGCATTTGGAAATTCCAATATTTTCTTACGAACATTACCTTTACTTCCTTTTTCAAACTCTCCTGATTTTCTCCAGCCACGGTAGATAGAAGCTATTTCCGGGTCGTTATAAACACGATAAATTTGTTCTCTTATCTTCTTGTTGTATTTATCTGCTAAGGCATTGAGCGACATCCTTAATCTAAGATCTGGAGTTACTTCGGAGTATCCATCAGTTTTACTCTTACTTGACATATATTCATAGTATCATAAAGAAACATAAAATGAAAAGAGGCGCAGATGATAGCGCCCCTTAGTATAGTGAGTAATAAAGCTATACCAGACTTCTTTTAGCTTGATGCAAGTGTAGTAATCTGACCACTTGCGGCTTCGTTTCTCGATTGCAAGGTAAGCTCGCCGACTAACGCTCCACGCCTAGAGTCTGAGACATTTGCAACATCTTCAACTTTAATACCTCGGAGCATAGCCACGTTCCACATGTCCCTTTGCAGAACTGCAACAACAGTTGCGGTCATGAAAGGATCAAGCTCTATTCGCTGCACACCGAAATCTGAGTAGTAAACAGAGACATAATTTCTAAGTTCACCATCAGCTTTCATTTCTACGTACCTGGTATTCTCAGATGAGAAAGCAGATATTTGCCTCTTTTGGTAACCATTTACATAAGTGTAATCCGGTCTTCCACCAGCTGTCCAAATTGTTTGCAAAAGATCATTGTACATATCTTCTGTCAAAGCGTCTGCCGAACCAGTACCAGTCTCTACGTTTGTAGTCATGTAAGCAAGAATACCTTTAAGTTCTCTTGCTGTACCTGAAGCACCCGAATTACCAGTTCCAGTAATAAGTGCTGCTTCTACGTCGGTTGCAATTTCTTTCATCCTTTTCTCCAATTGATATTGGAACTCGTCTTCAAGACCTGCAACTGAGACTGCCCTTTGAGTTTCAGAAACCTCAATGGTTTTGCTGAAAATCTGGGTATAGTTACCGTCTCGTGTTCTAACGGCCGGAAGTGCAAATGCGAAATCTTGACCCTCTTTTTGGGCGTTTGCACTACCTGTATCGAGTGTGTCAATTTGCCACTCATGATAAGTAGCTCTTGCTTGTGCTTTTCCGAAACCAGAGAACAAAGGAGTTTCATGGCGTGTAATTGTAGAAATTAAGTCAGTTAAATCCTCCCTATCACCAACGGCTAAATAGGTTCCTAGTGCTGTAGCTGTAGCCATATATTATTCACCTCCCTTCTTAGCTGGTCTTGAGGGCTTTTTTAGTAATACGCTTTAACAATGTGTTCTTTGCAGCGGTGTCACCTTCTAAAACTGCCTTTTTAAGGTCTGCATCACTAACACCAGCCTCCGCCCCTGTACCTGTGGAAGCTTCTGTCTGAATACCTTCTGATTTGTTCAGGGCTTGCTTGATTTGCCAGTCCGTCAACGCTTTTTCGTTCAGTATCTTGTATGCGGCTTCAGGATCACCTATTTGTCTATCAAGAGCAAATTTTACAACCTTATTCTTATCAAACTTAGGTCTTCCGTCCTCTCCGTCGTATACGTTCTCTAACCGAGATAGTTCCTGTTTTAGAGCGTCATCATCATCTTTCTGACGCAGCATTTCCTGAACTTCCTCTCTTGGTACAAATCCCATTTCCTCGATGGTCTTTTTGATCTGTTCTTTTTGAGCTAATCCTGGCGCACCAGAAGTTTGCTCTTGAGAAGTAGATCTACCTTCAAGTTCTTGGACTTTTGCTTCCAATTCAGCTACTTTCTTGCGCTCTGCATCTCTTTGTTGTCTGAACTTACTCAGACGAATAGAATAATTCTCAGGCGCACCACTATCCACTTCGGTATCAGCAGCGCTTGCCGACTCCTCTGCTTCAGTAGCCGTTTCTTTCCCGCCTGACGATTCAGCGACAGGGGTATCGGTTTCCCCCGTGGTTGGTGTAGGAGCAGAATCGCCACCTTCACCGACCCTTACGTCTTCGCCCTGTGATTCATCTTTCATGTAATCACCCCCTTTCTATTGTTCTACAATTTTTACGTTGATTGGCAACGGCTAAACTATAGATAAGCCTTGGGCGGCGCTTCCCAAGCGGAAACCATCAAGTCTTTGATGACTTTCGCTTGGAATTAACCTCCAGGATTTGTTTGTTGAGCTACTGTTGCTCTAAAAACTTGTATTGCTCTAAGTGTTGCAGAGTCTAAGCTTTGTGCTTCCTCTGACTCAAGATACTCATCAATGTAAGCTATAAAATCAGCTCCAACAGCTTGTGGAGGTTGCGGCTCCGCGCCATTAACTATTGCTTTGAGTGCTGCTATTGCCTCTAACCTTCCACTTGGCACTGGGCCTGCCGGTTGAGGATTTGATTGATTTGCTACTTCTATTTGAGTTGCAGCATTTTCGAGCTTCTCTTTTCTGGTCTTTTGAATAACCTGTGAAACCGAACCAATATTATACCCTTCCAATAAAGTTTCTTGGTCAATTGCTTGTAACTGGTATAGCTCTTTTAAGACTTCACGCTTTGCCTCATTAGTCTGAGCAAGCCAGGAAGTAATCTTAACATCTACAATATTGTTTGGTTTAATGACAAGCGCACCTTCTGGCTTATTGCTGGCACTTGAACCGATCACCTTTGTAAATTCCCTTTGCCCGCCGGTTGTAACAGTAATAACATTTCTGGCAAACTGGTATTTCTTTGATGCTAAGTAAAGAACATATTCATATACTTCCTCCAAAAACTCCTCCACGTTCTCAACTACTTCTGAGAGGTTATTCATGTCTCCTATTTGAAGCGCTTCCACACCTCTACCTGACTTAACGCCGGTCGGAACCCTGCCAAGCATCGCATCATGGCTTCCACCAATATCCTCAATGTATCTATTAACGTTCTCAATCTGTTTAAAGATAACAGCAGACAGTGGCCGGATATCTGCCTGGTTCACATCAAAACCCCGCTTTTTCTCAATTATTTGTCCGTGTGCATTATTAATAATCCTAACTCCTGCATTTTTATCAGCCACCCACTTACCCTTATTCATAATATCGTTCCACTCGGCAATCGAAGATTCCAACCTATCCAAAAGCTTATTGGGAGAAATAAGGTTCTTAACCCAGCCTTGCCCATACATTGAAAGAGGTTCAATATCTGAACTGAGTCTGAAGAAAGGTATTCTATCAACCTTGGCATCTTCGGGTTGTCTGATTATTCTATTCCCGGCAACAGCGGCAATCATTATCTTGGGAACTTTCCTGGTCTTTTTAACTTTCTTTTTACCAACCTTTTCCTCGTATTCCTCGTCTTCATAAGATCTATACCAGTGTTCTCTGACAATTACTGTTTCACCCTCTTTGTCCTCATTGAAATCTGACATCCCTTTCTCTGATTGAAGAAATCTTGCTTTTAATGACGAAGCAGACAAAAGATCATCCGTCTTCATATCATCAGGAATATCATACTTTGGATCCCTTCTTAGGTCTTCCACATTTCTTCTAACTGCCAAAATTGCATATCTTGCCTCTGAAGGGTCTCTTGCTACCGGATCCCAATATAGATCATATGGGTCTACTTCATTTACAACAATTTCTTTTTTTACATTATCAAAAAGTACCTGCCAATAACCCACTGAATATTTCAGCGCATGCCAAAGGGTTCCTTTAAGTTTCCTTCTAAGGCGCTGTTTATCATGAAAAAAGTCCAGGAACCTGTTTAGCTTATTTGTTTCTTCAACATTTTCTTCTGTCAGGTCATCTGGGGTTGCTTCTGCACGGGGTCTGCTTCTTAGTACAAAGTTCCTAACTGAACGAAGCGTGGAAAATACTTTGTTAATTACTATCTTTACTTGCCCTTTTTCTTTAACAGAGGAAACTATTTGCTGGGTATCATTGTCCCACCTGGCATAATGATTACCAGATACAAACAGATCATAAGTAAACCACTTCCAGTCAAACTCATTACGATTATTCTGCGCAGATTGCCACTCCCTGTCCAAGCGAGCCTTTAATGCGCTGTCTTGTTTAATTTCCTTCTCCTTCTTTTTCGCCATATAATTTATCCTTTACTTCTTCCAAAGGGACGAGACTTTCCTCATCTTCACCATAATCGTTTTCTTCTGGAGTTTCCACGTCTTTAAAATCCGAATAATCCCTAGACATAATCCGGTCAAGTAGTTTTTGCCTTTCTTTATATGTCGCATACTCTCTTATTAATAGTAGCGACGTTAGTATTGAAATTATTAAGATTTCCATAAATCAAATAGGGACCCTTCCTCCCAAGAGTCCCTAATATGAACTTATTTATCTTATCCTGATTTTATATCTGTGTCAATTATTTCACTTTTTTTGATTCAGTCTTGTTTTCAACTTTTATTGCGAACCCGTCTTTATGTACTTCACGACTCGTCATTTGCTGAGTATAGTATACATGATTAATCTTTCCTCTTTGGTAAGTGATCTTTATTTCTCCAAAGGCTGATTTATCTGCCATATCCAGCATTTTATATATAGTTTCCCAAAGAAATTTGTCCCATTTACCCAATTGATGCAATTTATAGATCTTAGGGAAATACACCTCCAAATCTTTTTCGAATTTAGTTTTTTCCATATATAGGATCATCCCAGAAATCGTCCGAGTCATCTTCAAAAAAGTCCTCGCGTATATTCTTGTTTGTCCAATCGGATTTTGAAGGCTTAATGTAAGTGCCGGGAATTTTCCCCTCAAGGGGATCTGTTATCCTTGGTTTGTATTCGTGCATATACATGGCATTAAGATCAGCCAAAGCATCCATCATATGATCATCTTTTTTAACAGGCATCTCGTCATCCCTTCTATCTTCTTTTTTTTCAGGATACATATAATGTTCAAATTCAAATACAGTAAATTTACACTTCGGATCCACATAAAATCCTGTTTTTCCACGCTTATCTACTTTAAGCCTATCAGCAAATTTCTCTATTTTCCACCTAACATAGTTTTTATTTATCTCCCCCGATTCCTTTTTAACAGGAATAAAGTCTACCCCCAAATCTGCCAAGTCCTTAATATCACTGGTATTGGCAGAATCAGCTGTTGCATACTCAACATTTATACCGTTTCGGGTCTGTTTGACCATTTCTGCCAATTCAGGATTGGTTAGACCCGCCTGATAGATCTCTCCATACTGGTACCATACATCATCCTTATTCACAGCGATGAGTGGTACAGCAGAAGGATTCCTGAATCCTCTATCCAAACCTTGAAGGTAATAAATGGGGTCGAATTTCTTCAAATCAAATTTCTTGACATGAAATTCTCTGCTAAATTCTTTATAAACAGCACCAACAAATGTCTCAAACTCCGCAAGGTATTCTTGTCTCCAATATCCTTCTACGACCTCCTCACGCTTTTTTTCCAAATAATCAACCGGTAAATGAGGATTATCATAGCTTGTAAACTTCCATGACACATAATCCTTGTCTTTTTTGTCTTGTCCTTTCATATACATATCAAAGAAGTGGTTGTACCCAAAAGGCGTGGAAATAAAAAGAGCCTTACCCCGCCTGAATATCAGGGTGGGTCCCAAAATAGCTTCCCAAGCATACTGAAAATTCCTCATCTGGGAAACTTCATCCAATACAAGAAAATCAAATTGTTGTCCACGAGCAGTTTCTACGTTCTCCCACCCTCTTAAAGTTATTCTGGAGCTTCCCCCCTCTTTATTTTTTATTAACAATTCCAAACGAGACTCATTAGGTTGCTTAACCCATGCCGCTTTAGAATAAGTTTTCAACATCTCCCAAGCAATATTCCTGGCTTGGTCAAAGGTTGTAGCAAAATAAGCAATCTCAGCATTGTTTTTAGCATAAGCATAAGCAACCATCTCTAAAACAGCGAGAGTAGTCTTTCCCCACTGCCTTCCACAATTAACAACCCTGTATGGAGCATCACTAACAGCAACCTTTTTTTGTGTTGTATGTAATTCAAAGGATTTAGCAGCCATTAAATTATTATAACAATAATTCTAACTAAAAAGGAAATAATAACCGTACTTTTACCGCAACTATTGACTTATACCCTATAAAGTATGTTACCCTAGTGCCATCTGTGCTAACCCACCTTAAATATTATCGTAAACGATAACGGGTCCCTCTTAAAGTAATTTTGTAACATCCATAAATGGTTTAACTGACAGAGAAGTACCAATGGATGTTATTTTCACTTGACGAGGAGGTAAGGAAATCACAAAGTAATTCATTGTTATGTTATAGGGTTAATGAGTTATGAAGCATTGATATCATCATCATTGACTATAGGAGCACTATCTACAGTTATGTTATGCTTAGTCAGTAATTCACTAGGAATAACAAGCACCTTTGAATCCTTTACACTAATGCCTTGTTGTCCTTTGTTACTAAACTCTGGCGATTTACGCTCCAGATACCATTTAGCAGTGTTAATGTCTTTATCTTTCGTTAAACTGTGCTTAACCACGCTTGAAGCCTGTATAGTTCCGTACTCTTTAGCACTATCAATTCGTTCTTTAAATAATGGGTCATCTTTCAACCATTGATAAAAAAACGGTGATGATATTTTGGCGTATTTAAGGGCTGTTTCATTACTTACACCTAGTTTTAAAATGCTTACTAGTTTTCTAGCAGTATACTCCGTTCTTTTAGTATGTCTGCCTATACCTTTAGGGTTGGGTTTAGTCAATAATTTGCGTGTTTTTTTAATTTTCTTTGAAGTAGTCTTTTTTGACATTAATTAATAATACCACATAACCAATAAAAAACCCCCATTGCCTAGTATTGCAAGATCAACGGAGGCTTGTTGTTTAATTAATACGATAGATGAAATAGTCACCTACATCATACTCATTGCCATCATAAAAGCTTATGAAATGTCCCCTCCCATCTGCTAATATTGCATCATCTACAAAGCCGTCTTTATCTTTAATCATGGCAAGTATTGCTTCATTGCCACTTTCGCACTTTTCTTGTATAGCTTTTAGTACTTCTTCTGTTACTCCCTCCGGCATATAACTAGCTAAAAACCAAGTATTGAAAGCCCAAGCGGTATCTAATATGTATTCTTTCGCTTTTTCGTCTGCCTCTTTATCGGTCAATACAAGATAGTCCCTTGAACCATATTCGAAGAGTGAATTATCATAACATGATACGCTGATATCAGTGGTTTTGGGATAAACTTTTTCTTGTATGTTTAAGTAATTGATTAAGGCTCTTTTTTTATTCATTATTCCCACCTCCTCTCAATCCATATTCAACTAATAGATTGTTGTGGTCAACTTGCATCTGTAAATATACTTTACTAGGCGAACAACTCCCAACAATATACCAATGATCATCTTTGGAATTGTATTGTTTGATCTCATATACTTTGATACCGGAAGCAGTTCTATAACTTGTTACTTTTTGTGTCCCGTGTTTCATATATAGTTTATATCCTTATAAACATAATATATATATAAAACAATACACTGTCAAGTATCAATTTTCTATCCTTATAAATTAGTAATTGAAGCGTTTACGAAGTTATGTTAATGTTAGTTGTGGTTTGGATGCCATTGACATTTTGGACAATAAGTTACAGTCAAACAAGGAACCCCGGCATAATAGTTACCGGTAGTTTGAAGTTTTGAGTTACAGTTAGGGCAATAAGTTAATCTACCGTTAGTCATCGTCTCGGTTATGTTGTTTGCAAGTACCTTGTTAAGATCGTTTGTTTTTTTCATACCCTTATCGGCTTAACCTTATCTAAATATCTTACTATCTTTTCCAATAATTCTAATCCCCTTTCGTCTTTATGATAATCCCGGAGCCTTACCCGAAGTCTACCTATTGTGAAATCCACTGCCTCTCTTTTTTCTTTTGAAGTAAGTGTTTTATTTACCATTGATAACATTATAAAGGTTGTTTATAACCTTGTCAAGTGCTAATTTATGGGCCTTTGCTACAAGCTCCACCCAAAAGCAATATGATAATAATTATTAAGACAATACTCATATCCTAAATATATAATCCCTTAATGGTGTTATATTACGCGGAGTTATGGCTCGATTATCATAGATTAATTTAACTTCCGTTGATTTTTTTAAAAAGTCATCAACACTTATAACTCCGAATATTCTTGCTGTATCGGGTATGTCCCAATCTTTGCCGGAAACAAGAACAAACAATAAATGAGTTAATAACTTAAACTTTGGGTTATCAATTTGTTTCTGAAATACCAAGAACTGATGATTATAGAAATACTTTGGATCATATTGCCCGAAATGAGTCTTGACATCAATAACATCCTCGTCGTAAATTAAATCAGCATAATCTCCTTGTCCGTATTCTTTCCTGTCTTTTCTCAACCCCTCAAATGGCACCTGCCACAAGGTTAAAAGTGATTCAACTGCTTGATGCCCCATAGATCCGGTGAAATCTCCTCTGCTTTGCTTTACTGCTGGCCTTGATTTGGCTCCAATATTTGCTTCAAAGAATTGTTGATCATCCCATGCTTTATTAATCATCTCATCCGTTACGTCAACTTTAACAACATCATCAGCTTTCATTTTCTATAATTATGATTTACCTTGCCACTCATCTAAACTCATTGTAATTTCGCTTTTGTTGCGTTCCCTTCTTTCTACCCACAAAAATAACTTATCAAATAACCAAAACATAAACTGGTGGAATTTATTCATATCTTCTTTATTGTTTTAATTATCCGGATTAAATTATCGTTGCTTCCGTCATAACAATTTGGAATTATTCCCTTCCTCAACTCCTCTATTATCTCTTTCTTTGTATCAGCGATTATCAAGTCCACCAGCTCCTTGTCGGACATAGTTCTCCAATTAATATATCTTTCTCAATTCCTTCCTCGTATTTATCTTCCAAGAATCTCACTATATCTTTCTTTTGTCTTGCTAGTTTCTTATAAATGTAATCAACTTGCGATGAAGAAAAAGGCATTTCTAATTCGTTTAATTCCTTTTCTATCTGTGCTTTTGTTAGTTTAGTCATATAAATCATGATGCCTGAGTGTTAAGTCATAATCTCCTAAATACCAACTCCAAGATGTAGTCCAACCTTTATTTTCAGATGTAGACCAAGACCATTTATCTTTTTCTGCCGATACTAAAAACAAAATGAATAGTATTGTTAGCAGTATTATTATTAGTTTATTTACCATATCTTTTCATTTGTTTCTCTATTGTCTTAAAACCTATCTCAGTACTCCGAATACGCATAAGTCCTGTTTTGAAATTAACTCCTATTACATATTCTTTACCATTAATCTTTACTGTTGTTACTCTCCAATTCTTCTTCATATCCCCATATTCTTCTTAAAGTCTTTGATACATTGGCTTTTACCGTAAAATGCTCCTAAGTCAAAGGCTTTTTCGTCTTTGTATTTTTCCCACTCACCACTCTCCATTTGTTCTACTAGGTCATTTACATTTGCCTCTGGTATCGCTTCGGTTATTAGTTGCATTATTTTGTCTCTTAAATGATTAGGGTTGCTAAACACCCTACCATCAATAATATGTTCTGTTATTATCTTTTCTATTTTATTTCTCATTTAACTGCTCTTACAAATGTCTTTTTTCCTATCTTTACGTTTAAATAACTATCATCTGTTAGTAAGTGTATTTTTGCTTTTGGATCTTTTATTGTGTAAGTGCCTTCTTTTCTTTGTATCATTTTTTCTGGACATTTCGCCTCTATTGCCCCTCCGGTATCAAATACATATAAATAATGATTATCCTTACTTTTGTACAGTCTCATTTAAATACTCAATTTTAGGATCAAATGTCATACCTTTTGTGTATCTCCACAGCTCTTTACTATTCCCTTCTGGTAGCCAAAAATCTATTATCTTAGGTCTTAGCAAGTGGTAATCTCCGGACTTACCCTTTACTGCTATCCACCTAATAGGATCTCCAGTTCTGACTGCCACCAAATCAAACAACCCAAAATAGTCAACCTGATAAGTCTTCGGAACACGTCTCGGTTTTATTTTCCAATCAACCATCCAGCCTTGGTCTTCTAGTGTTTTTTGCGTTTTCTTTTCGTATTTTGAACGTGCCATTAATTCATTGTCCTTTCCCTGAAATATTTATTCAATATTTCCCGGACTTCTTTCACGACCTGATCTTCCTTCCACTCTATAAAATTTTTAACTCTTACTTCCATACCTTTAAATTTAGCGTCAATATAAGCCTCGTTGATTTGCCTGGACTGTATCCTCATCAACCTTTTGTCTAAAGAGGCCTCTAACTCGACTACACCGAGCCAGGTGCGTATTTTGTTACGTATTCTATCTACCATTTCTCCTTCTTAAAATACTAGCAATCTTTTTAATCTCTTTTCCGGTATATAACCTCCACTTATGCTCAAACCCTGCAATGGTACGTCTTGGAGATGGTATAATACCCATCCTCTCGTATTTAATTATCGTCGGGTAAGAGCATGGCAACCCTAACTCTTTCAGATATAGTTGCAAATCTCTTTTAAGATAGAGTTTGTTTCTATCAATTTTCATATTACTTTGTTGCAAAAGGATCATCTCCATCAAACAATGCTTCTAAATTGATGACGGTTTCTTCCCATTTCTCTTTAATCTCTTTCGGTAAGATCTTGGGTGGTGAAGGAATAACCTCATACTCTGTACCCAATCCTTCGCCGCTTCTAACAACTGATATATCATAATTAATAGGACTTCCCCACTCTTTCTCTTTTGCCAATGCCCTAAGAGTTCTTTGAATACCCTTTTGAGTAATCTCTAAAATCTGAACACTTTTTGATTTGTAATTCCAAACAGGCATTGCCCAAAAATGTTTGCCACCTTCAGGATCTTGCAAATCATCAACCGGAATTTTCTCGGTCATGCGGAATCTGAGCGGTTTTTTACTACCGTCTTTTTCCTCCTGCCAAAATTCCCATCCGAGAATTGGTGAAGCAAGAACCCTGAATTTGTTTTCTCCAATTTCAAACTTCATATATCCACCTTCACCTGCCGGAACTTCATATTCATCTGGTAAAAATACATCTTCCATGTTTATCACCTACTTTCTTTTGCCATAAAATCTTTGTGTATAGCTCACTAGACCTCTTAATATTTGGTAAACTTTATTCTTTGGAATCTCGATCATGTACATAGGTATTGTGTTGTCTTCTTTTTTACCGGTAAGTGTTAAAAGAATAGCTCCCGTCTCAGCTACATAGTCCATCGAGACAAATTTAGTAGTTTTAAATCTTATTAATTCTTGTGTTTCAGTTTTCATACACAATAAACACAAAGTCCATCCTCATCGCCCAACACTCGCTCTCCACACTTAGTACAACGCGCCGTAAATTTTTCTTTTTTCGGAACATCCATTACATCTTCTCCTGCATAAAATCTTTTGTAAAATCTTTTAAATATTGGTGAAAACGTTTTTATTATGGAGTTGTTATCTTTATACATGTTGATATTAGTATAAAGAAGTATAAACGGTTTGTCAACTATTAAATATTTCCCGAGCTACAGCAACAATATCTTCAGACTCCCCCCTAATCCTTTCCATGGGGTGGTAGTATTTCTGCGCTTTAAAATACTTTTCCAAATCCGCCGAAATTTTCAGCTTGTTGCCGGATTTAAATACTTTTTTTACTTCTTCTTTTGTCATCTAAATAAAGCCAGGTTTCTTTCAAAGCAAACCTTTTCTTGATCCTTTTAACTGCTCTCTTAACTCTCTTACTATATTTCATATTGTAGTCACTCCTTTTGACTATGCGGAATATAATCGTACATTTTTTCTTATAAGGTAATAGTCCCCCAATATATATGGAATATATAAAATCTATTCTTTTAAGGCGGTTTGAATCGTTGCAGTCATTGGCTCAGGTTCGGCTTTACCCTCGTGCAACCTTGTCCTTAGTTTACGGGACTTTCACCCATACTTTCCGATACGGTTATGCTTTCGCAATCATCTGAGAAAACCCCTAATCTATTGATCCAATAGTTAGGCTCTACAACCTTTAAAAGAACTTATGTCTTAAAACAACTTATCGTTAGGTTTGTTGTTTTCAGACCATAAAAAAACCGCCCAAAAACTGGCGGTCTTGACATTTGTTTGCTAAGTTGTGGTAAAATTAAATTGTTTATATCCATAAACACACAATACAAAAAGGGGATTTGCTTGTCAAGTCCCTTTTTTTATGTAATCATGATTATACGCACTTTGGCTGGATGGGGTGACTCGTCCAGCGAGAGTGTTTTTTATTATGCGTAGACATCTAAAAATTCAGGATTAGACATGTTTAACAGCCTCCTCTATAGTCCAATAAACTTCTAAATGTTTTTCACCAGGATGAAGTACAAGTCCAAACGCCCCAATTTGTTCTGGGTCTTTCCTACCCCATCCAAACTTTCTACTATAACGGTCTGTTTCCTTATAAGTACCTAGTGCTATGCAGTCAACCGGGTGTTCATCTCCTCCATAGTCTTTAACTAATTTTCTTAGATGTCCTTTCTCGTGCATATGAGCGGTTAAAGATACGTCAGTTCCCCTGGCGTTCATCTCTTGTCTAATACCAGCATGACTTGAGTGAAACCAACTATATCCTTTGTGTCTGTGGCTGCCTGCGATTTTGTATGGCACCCTGTCTGCACCATTATCTAGCGTGACTGTTAAATAAGATAAGCCTTCCAAATAGTGTGCGTTATATTGTTGTCGGAATTTATGATAAAGAGTATGTGCCCCGCTTTTATCCTTGCTCCACATATCATGATCCCCTCCCCAACCAGCTATTAAATGGTCATCTTCTGCCAGAGTAGAAAGTGCTGACTCCATCATCAATACTTGTTCATCACCACTAAATATTTGTTCTCCTACTTCGGGCATAAAAAAGAAACTGTCGGTCAAATCGCCTACTGTTATCGCATAGCCGTTGTATTTTTTAAGCATTTCTACATCGTGTCCGAAAGCGTCATAGTCAACCTCAACTCCGCCTGAGTGTACATCGCCTATCAAACCAACCAAAATTGGTCTGGCAGTTTCAATAACGGTTTCAACACTTTCGGGAATACCCAACAATTCTTGTCTGTCTTCTTGTTGCCGTCGTGCCACATTTATCCACTCTTGAAAACTTCTTGGTGCGGGGTCTTGTCCTCTGGAGATTACTCTTGAAGAATCTTGAAGGTCTTGTGCTAAAAGTTTACGTTTAATATCATGTGCCGAAACTGGTGTTCCGTTAGGTAATATAAGACCGATTTTATCTCTTTCCATCCTTTCCTCCACTAGGTTGTCTATTTTTGTCTTTTATTGGTCTTATTGGTTTTGTGGGTGTTGGGGATTTGGGTTTTTCGGGCTTAAAAAGGGGCATATCGAAGCTTACTTGATACTCTAACTCATCTAAGTCTGTCCATCTTCCTCGTTCACACATAATATACTTTCTAAGTAATCTCTGCGCTCTATATGAAAATCCCTTAAGGGGCACCCTCTTAATGTATCTACTAATTGTTTACTTATTTTCAAATCTAGCTCTAACTCTACACGTAGAATTTCAACTATATCTTTTTTCCCCCAAACGTTCTTTCATCGATTAACAAATTTTCTAAGGGCGTCTGTAGCGGTATTAACTACCCAAAGCCCGATAACTAGATAAGGCCCCTGAATCCACTCAGGAAGCGCTTTGGTGATATCTGCTAGTAAAACCAAAAGTGCGGGTGCCAAAAAGATAAGTGCGTTCTTGGCTACCTTTTTTGCCCTCTCCTTATCAAATGTAAACCTTTTTGCTTTTGCCATACTTACTCACCACCTTTCTTGAATAAGCTAAAAAATCTTCTCCACCAACTATAACCATATAAGTTATTATTATTTTGATGTTGTTCTAGTTCTTTAGTAAGTGCATCAACTTGTCTTTGTAATACTTCCACCTGGGCTTTTGATTCCAAGCTTTCTTTATTCGCCTCAAGGAATTTATTTCTTTCTTGATTAAGTGCCTCCTCTGTTTCTGCAAGTCTGTTTCTAAGTTTCTGGTTGCCCTCGGTAAGCGCACTAACGTCCGTTCCCAAGCTTTCAACATTGTCAGCAAGGCTCTTAACTCTCTCATTTAGGTTTTGTATGTCCTCATCATATCGTTTTGCCTTTTCCCAATATGCTCTAAATTCTCCTTCATTGTTTAGATCTAATCCTGCTTCTTGTAAAAGCGTTTTAAAATATTCTGGTGTATCCATAGGTTTTTGTAAGGGTGTTAGCCACCCTAATACTGCGTTATAAGTATGCCCCTGAACGTGGCACAAACTTCCTGTCGGGTAATTCTGGTCGAAGCTTTTAAACCTCGTCATAGTACCCTCGATAAATACTGAAACATGCCCAAATCTTCCAAGCCCTGTCCCGAAGATTACGATATCACCCTTTTCAGGGATGCCCGTAGGCGTGTTTTCAATCCTTTTAAAGTATTCTGGCAAATAAGTGTCCCAAATATCTTTCGCCCCAACCACAGGCGGGCTTTGAGGGTACCCCAAAACCTCTTTAACGTATTGTCTATATAAGTCCACACATTGGTTGCCGAAAGAACCATCGTAATCTATTCCCTTTCCGTCGTATTTGTCTATAAACTCATCAAGGGTCATATTACTTGTTGAATTGGCTAAATATCCAATTAATAGCCGCTCCAACTATAACCATTATTATAGTGAATTGTCCAACAATGCGATTTCTCCAACTAGTATTTTCATCTACACAGGCCCTAATGTCTTTTATATCACGTTTAATCTCAAGTCTTAAATTTTCGATTGCTTCATGTATGTCTTTGTTTGTTACGTAGTGATTATTCGCCATACTCATTTAAATACCTTTCCATTGCCTCCCTTTGGCTTAGATAGCCGGGAATTATTGCTTGTCTCAGATCGGGAAGTCTTAACCCTTCCACAGCAGGGATTCTTGCTTTGGTTACTTTTGACAAAACTTGTGGCGATTCGAGGATTTTAGTTGGAATAGAAGATATTAAATACATGAACGTACCAAGTGAGCTTCCTGACAAGGTCTTTTTCTGTCCGAATTTTAACAAGTTAAAGATAGTTAAAGCAGCAGCTTCATCTTCAAGTAATTTAGCAAATTCATCATTACCCTCAGCAAGCCACTTACGACTTGCCAAAAGCACTTTTCTACTAACTGCAACTGAGGCAGGATTTTCTTCAATGGCTTTTGTAAAGTCTTTCATTTTTAAAACCTTATTTAGATTCTTTCTCATTTGATAAACGCCCTCCTCACTCATTTCTTTACCATATTTTTCGATGAACAACTCTTTTACCTCATTTAACTTTTCAGCATATTGTGGTTGAAGACCCTCTTGTGCTTCTACTATCAAATCATCTACTTCGTCTACAAAAATTCTGGCATTAATTTTCCTGTTACCTAACATTTTTGGTATTTTTTCTTCGGCTGGTTTTACTATATTCTTTATAAGCCGGTCTGCCATTTCCTTTCTGTTTCCTGGCTTTATTATTTTATTTTTTAACCACCCAACCAGCTTGTTTGCGTGGTGACTTTGCCAATCCCCAGTAAGACGAACTTCCTCTGGGGGTTGTCGAAGTGTCATTTGAGAAGCCTTTTTATTAATCCACCTCTCTGCACCACTCCAAATTTGACCCGCCTTGCTTGCAAATGATTTGAGCAATTCTGATCCAGATTGAAATGCTGCTCCAGCTGCGGCACCAGTAAGAGCTTCCTTACCAGTTTCTTCAAGTCTTTCTCCAACTGTTAAATCTTCTGGAGATGTTGCTCCACGAATAGCGCCAACCTTGGCACCGTGAAGCCCCATTTGTCCAATTCTTGCCAACTTACTTGTTTGTGATAATTTACCAATAGGGAGTGCATAAGATCCCAATTCTCCAGCAGCGCCAACGCCACTTGGATCCAAGTCTACGAGGGGAAGCCCTTTTCCACTTGTGTCTGGATCGAAAGCAACTGGTCCAAGTGGTCCTAATAAACTAAGGAGGGCTTCTCCAATAGCTCTTTTTTGCCCACCTTCTTTAATCTCTTGTTGTTCCTTTCCCCACCAATCCTTTGTTCTACCCAAAAACAAGTCTCCGAGAGTAGCACCGAGCCCTTTTGATTCGCTTGATTGAGATTCTACAGATGGGCCTTTTTTGGCATAATAACTTCTAACAACTTGCTTTAATTGTTCATCAGTTAAGTCGGGATTCTTTTTAAGAGCTGCCTTCATTATTGCTCTGTAGTCTTGTAAGCTTGGCATATTATCTTAATCCTTTCAAAGCTTCATCAAGTACACTATCATCTATTTCACTAAAGCTCTCGGTTTCAACACTGGCCCCTGTTGTTTCAAGATAGTCTTGAGCATCAACTTTGTAACCAGCAGTATCTATAATGGCCTGTGCTTTTCGTTTTGCCCAGCCTTTTAAAGCAACTATTTTTCCTTTTATATCTTCATCCGTATCGTTCCAATCTATCATCATATCTTTTAACCATCTTTCTTCCTCTTTGGTTACTGCTGCACCTGAGATATAGTTTCTTATTGCTGTATTAACTTCATTTACTGCAGTTTTGTAAGTTTGTATTTCCTTTGAACCAGGCGCACCAAACATCTTTTTTATACCACTTCCGATATAATCAGCGATTCCTGAGTATCCTTCTCTCCACAATCTTTCAACTTCATTTATTCCAGACCAAACTCCTCTGGACAATTCCATATCTGTTTTTGATGAACCGGTAAATTCTAGGTTTCCAAAATTTTGCGTAAGTCCCTGATATGAACCATCTTCTCCCCATTGGATTTCATATCCACTTTTTCCAGCTTCAAGATCATATTGCAATTTTTCTTCATTTGTTATCTTGTCATCATCCAACATTTTTTGTATTTGAAGTTGTTTTAATTGCTTGTCCAATTCCCATTGCTCCATCGCCCTTTTTTCTCCAGAAAGTCGTCGGCTGTAGTCCTCCATCATGGATAATGTTTCCAAAACATCTCCCTCTGCACTTTCTTGACCAGCCCTGGCTCTTTCTATATCGCTTTCAAGACCCTGCCTTCCCGCCACCAAATTAAACCAAGCAGCTAGTGATTTTGTAGGATCATAACCTTTTGGCCTGTTTCCCATATCCCCTTGAGGACCAAATATTTGTTGAGAAGCCGTACTTCCCCGATACTGATCATATTGATTTAATCTATCAGTCAAAGTTGTAGCTGTTTTACCATATCCGGCACTTCTTTCCTGAGCTTTTTTCTTTTGTTCTTCTAATTGTGTTAAATAATCTGTCATACTCACCACCCCCCTATTTTAATGGTTTAGTCCCTGGAAGCCCTAGCTTTCGTGCTACAGTCCAAGGATTCCACCCTTGTGATTTCCATAATTGTGCTGCATATCTTACATTGTAATCTGGATCGAGTAATTGTTCAGGAGTTCCTCTGTCAGGAAATCCTCTTATTTGGAAAAGCCCGTAACTTGGAATTAATTTGCCTCTTATTGGATAGTTGTCTCCTATTGCTCCTGGTCTTCCACCAGACTCTCCCATCATTACCCGATAAGCGTTATTCCACTCCTCTTTTGGAAAATATTTCTGTATAAGTGCATAAGCGTCTGTATTTGTTACATTAAGTGGCAATATATTTGGTGTTTGTTGAGCTGCAGCCCCGGTTTGTTGAGAAATAACGGGTTGTTGTGACTGTTGTGCTGCTGCCAGTTTCTGCCTTTTTTTATCAGCAGCATATTTAATCATAGGTAACATATCCTCAAGAAAATCAAACCTTTTAGTGGTTTGCTGTTGTGGTATAAAAGCATCTTTCAACACCTTGTCTACTGATTCGTAATTTATCATGCCATATATTTAGCCATACTAGTAAGCCAATCCTTTCTTTCTTTGCTTATTTGATCTGCCTCTAATAACTTTCTTTCCCTTTGTCTTTCTGCACTTTCCATACCATAATCATAAGCGTATTGACCTCCTTGTGCAGCCCTTCTTGCTGCTGTTGTAAGATCAGCAAGCCTATCTCCTGATGTTTTTAGTATATTTTCTCTACCTCTACCAAAAAATCTGTTAAGAGCATCATACCTTTGTGCAATATTACTTTCTAATCTTCCCACAAACTTACTTGCAAGACCCGGAGTTCCTTCTCTTGTTCCGGCAAGAATACCTCTTTGATTTAAATTTGCTCCTTGTTGTTCTCTTTCAATTTCAGCACTTAAATCAAGCTTTTGTTTTTCAACTCTTTCGTCTTGATCTAATCTGGCAAGAGCAATATCTCTGTCTCTTTCCGTTCTGTAAGTACCTGTTTTATAATCATAAGCAATTGTTCCGATTTGGGATTCGAGCTCATTAGCTACAGATTTAATAAACTGCGCTCTCTGCTGATCATCGTTACCAAGTGCTATTTTGTATTGGTTTTCTAACCACTTAGCTGCAAAATCGTAATCCTCATTGGCAAAATCTTTTAAATCTTGAACATACTTATCAATTTCTGGGGCGAATTTATTATAATAGTCGCTAAATATATTATCTCCACCACCACCGCCTCCAGTCCACTTGCCAGCTCCACCAGTTGCTGCGAAATCCGCATCTGCTTCGGCATCGCCCCAACCGGCGTACCCTCCATATCCTTGATCTATTAAACTTTGTGCGCTCATATTATATAAAATTTCCTAAAAAACCAGCATTGGTTTCAGTTAAAGATGAATCTTGAACATCTGTAAAAGTTGGTGTTGTAGTTCCGGTAACTATTCCAGAGTGATGAACCGCGATTCTTCCAACAGCACCGGCTCCACCAGTTTTTCCACCCCCACCACCAGAACTACTTGACGCAGATATTTTATTACTTCCCAATGTTGCCGTTGCACAAGCAAGCAAAAAACTCCCACCTGCACCACCACCACCACCACCTGCAAGATCAACAGCCGCAGCACCATTTGTTCCATTAAGTATAATTGCACCACTTGATGAAACAAAACTATTTGCAAATATTACTACAATTCCTGCACCATCTCCTCCTGCACCAGAAGCGGAACCCTGTGAGCTTCCACCACCTCCAGATCCACCCAGAACCATATCAGTTAAATCAGCACTACCTTCAGCATTACCTCCAGCACCAGGTTGTTGTGGAACACCATCAGAAGTACCGGGTTGTCCAGCAGTTCCAGCAGTAGCATGACCACCCCCCCCACCTCCACCACCATATCTTGCCGAACCAAAAACATCGTCACCACCACCACCACCATTTCCATTAGCAATGTAGTTGTGAGTATCCCTATCACCAGCAGTTCCCTCTCCTTGATGACCCATTGCACCATCAGTCGAATTGCTCGTACCCCCTCTAAATCCTGCCGAATTACCATTTATTGTTCCTGTAACAGTTACTAACTCTTTAGCAGCAAATGGTAATATTCCATAACCATTTCCGTTCCAATCTGGTATATCCCATGTTCCACTCTGAACAATTACGTTACGATACTGTGGAACAACTATTACTTGTGCCTGGGAAGCTCCAGAATCTGTATAAGTGTATTGTTTGCTTTCCTGCAAAGTAACAGTATTGGTGCCACCTCCAGAAACTACCCTGTTTATTTCCCATTGTCCAACGCCAGAACCCCTACTTTGATGGATTAAAACAATATCATTATTTGAAAGCACAGTTGAAGCTAAACTTAGAGAGCTATTTCCACTACTTCCACTACAAGAAGATAGAGTTAAAGTAGGAATTGTTGCAGAAGAATAATCACCATCTGACCCATTTCCAAATGGTTGACCAGACAGCACTCTTGAAATTTTTTGCCATGAATTTAGATTCGCCATAATTCATATTTTTTATACATTTTGTCCAATAATGTAACCATCATAAGCACCACTAGCAGTACACAGGAATCCAAATGAATCTGCTTTACTTGCTGTAGTAGTCAATGTAGGCTCTGTACCTCCAGCCCACTTAATTCCAGACCACCAATTCAGGGTTGTTCCACGGTTTCCAGATGAATCCTGAAGGAGTCTGACTATAAAGACCTGACCAACTGAAGCATTTGAAACACTTAAAGTAACAGAGGAGCTTGTTAATTCATACAGATGAACATTTGCTTCATTGAGATCAAAAGTTTCACTACTTCCACTTCCGTTGTCTTCAAGAGTAGGCTTTGTTGCTTTATTAAAAACAACTCTTGTATTAAATGTTTTAACACCACTTACACTCTGGTCGGAACTGAGATTCATGGCAGTCCCGCTTATTTTAGAAGTAGAAATGGCTGCTGAAGATTTGATATTGCTATTATCAAGATTTCCGTTTACTTCATTATAAACATTATCAAAATTTCCGTTTAAATCTGTGTAATTGACGTTTTCTTCGTCAACCCATGTTTTCGTTTTAGATATTACTCCCATAATTCAACAAAAAATGGGTCCCCTTATAGGCACCCATCTATGAGCTTTCTACTCTCAAGAATATCAGTAGTTGATAGTATTGTCAATTTCATCTTATATATTTATATTTAAAGTGAGAAACATAACTATTTACCGTTGGCTGTTCACTAGCAGTATTATGCCTTATGGAGTGAACCACTTCTTTTCCCCATGCCCTACCTCCACCAGATGTGTAATAAAACTTCTTTTCGCCACTTGAAGCGCCAGATAAAATAGCTGTTGTTCCTGTTGGACCAAGTTCAAAAGTTCCAGTTGGCCCTAAAGTTCCACCGGTAACAGCCAAATTTAAGTCTCCAAGATCTGAAAAATCTAAATTATCTATAGAAGCATACATACCGACATTGCCAATACTGCCTTCTCCTGTCAGATAACCAAATCTATATCTTTTATAAGCACTTGAGATTTTATAATCATCTCTTTTACTATCCCACCTTGCATCTACAGCAGTTCCATCATCATCTTCTCCATCTACAAGGTAAATATTTTCATTAGTAGAATCCGCCAGATAAAGATCAATTTGTGACGCTGATGTTGGATAAGCAGCGGCAAAATCAGGATTCCAACCTGTATAAGTTGTCCAAGCTTCCTCGCCAGTTCTTTTACTAGCAATAATGTCATAAACTAGCACTAAGTCATTATAAGTGCTAGAACCTGTTGGTACTGCAAAGAAAACTTTATCGTTATATGTCCAGGCAAGAGCTTTATCAAGATTAGACCGATTGATTGTTTCAACTGTTTCTTGTATCTTTGTAGAAATAATATCCCTTCTGAAAGTGTCGAAATCTGTTTGGTACAGTCTTCTTATCTGAGCTTCATCATCTATGAACCAAACCTCGTTTCCTACACGGGTTGCTCCTTTTGGGGAAAGCATGCCGACTGATTCGTCAATATTTTCAATTTTGGAGTTTGTGGAGGTAATTCTCCAGTCGGCATCTCCCCAGCCCGTTAAATACATTATTGATCTTTCTTTAAAGATAGCAAGAGCATCACCCCAATCTACTAAACTGATAATTCTTCCACCACCAGGAGAGGGAATAAAATCATAAGTAGTATCCCAAGTATCAGGATCTCCCATTGCAGACCAATAAAGCCTGTCTGTATATGTTGTTCCACCCAACAAAACATTGTTGGCAGTAAACATATGATTCTTATGCCACAAAAGACAGTTCCCGTGAGGAATAGATGATCCCAAATCAGTAAGGCAAGAGTTTAAGGTTGTACTTCCTCTGTTCCAATAATGAATTTGGTTACTTTCATTACACATGTAAACTCTGTCATTTACCGGAACATTAGCAAAAGCAAAGTCTTTCTCGGCATAAAACCCACTATCTAGCGCACTCCAAGAAGTGGTTCCTGTTTTATAATAGAGAGTATCATCTGATATGGTCAGAAGGTCTTTGCCTCCAGCGGCTCTTAAATATGGATGAAGTCCATAAATTATATCCCCGGAGAAATTGCCGGCATCAGTTAAACCATCACGCCTTACTAATTGTCCTTTGTGTGTAATATCCCAATTACGGAGAAGTGACGCCTCATAATCTTCAATTTTTGTTTCATGGTCTGTATCGTTTAATCCTCCGCTGTAATCGAGATACTCTTTTGTTTTTACTTTCATTTTTAACCATTGTACATATCTGTATTTTCGACAATTGTCACACCCTTGGGCTCGTCAATTTGTTGCTGTGAAAAACTTTGGGTCATACGCCTTATTCTTTCATCAAAACGGATCCTAAGCCTTTCTGCTGCAACATGATCATCGTCTTGATCAAGATAATTAGCATAAGCTCCATATTTTATATGATGATGATACTTAACAGGAAAGGCTGGTTCATCATCATCTTCGAAAAGTTCTGTTGGAGTATAAACATACCAAATCTTTAGTCCATCAGCAGTAGTTGTACTTGGAATCGGCATTAAGCCAATGTTGTCCCCGATAAGATAATAATATGGTTGTGCAATACTAAATCCTTGGCTTGAAGAAGTGTCAGAGTGAATAGAAATACCATGAATATCTGCATTTTGCATTGGCTTTGGTCTTTTCCATACTCCATCATAAAGAGCATTTACTAAAAGTATCTTGTCCCAATCATCGGGAAGATCGTATTCTTGTTGATTCTCTATAATTGCTGTTGTTGAAGATTTGGTAAAATATTCAGGACGTACTTCCGTGATTTCGTCTATCATATACATATAAGCGTCATTAATCCAGGTTGCAAGCCCCGCATCACCAACTTCTACGCCGGGTCCTATCATATTCTTTAAGTCTGATATTAATTGTCCTCTTGTCATAATAAAAAAGGGCTGGCTTACCGCCAACCCATCAATTGAGCTTTCTGTCTAAGATTACCAATTAAACTGAGTTCTGTCAATTCCATATCGTCATTGCCTCTGATGTATCTGTCCAAGTGGTACTAGCATCACTAGTATCTGTCCAGGCAAACTTTTCTTCTGTTGGAGTATACCAACCCCGGAGTGTAATTGCTGATATAGACTCCGAAACTGAAATATTGTCTGATTTCCCCAATTCATAGTAATCCTTTGTAGCATTAACTTGTTCTGATATTTCTACATCATCACCTGTATTTATATCGTATTCTGTTTCCCCATAAGTAATGTGCATTGAAATTGAATCAGAAACTTCGATATCACTACCCGTGCTGGCTTCTTGGAGAGGTTGTTTTATTGTAATATTTTCCGAAACAGCAATATTATCTGATTCATCTATTTCTCCGAAGGGTAAGTCTTCAGTTGTACTTTCACTTACCTCAACCTCGTCATATATTGGATTAATTTCATCTGAAGCTTCAATATTGTCATATACATCTATAATTCTATCACCACCAGAATCTAGCTGAAGATTTTCAGATACCTCAACATCATCACTGACATTAATGTTAAAATTTGATAAAGTTACACTTGAACCAATCCAGACAGGAGAACTAATAAGAGAACCATCTTGAGTTCCAACTTCATCATGTGCAATAATCCCTGAAGATTCATCTAGTTTCCAATGACCAACTAAACCGGTACTTGGCGGACTTCCACTATAAACATCACTTGCTTCAGAACTACTCAACTCTCTGTTCCAAATTCTTACATCACGAATTGCTCCCAAAAACCAATTAGGATCTGATTCATCTTCATTGTGACCAAACCTAAGATTTGCTGAGGTATTTTCTGGATACATCCCAATTGGGGTATCAGGAACACTCTCATATCCAGAACCCCCATCAATGATATTAATTTCACTGACTGAACCACCTGATAATACAACTGTTGCCCTAGCCCTATCATCTGGGGAACCTCCATAAAAGTTTATTCTTGGTGTATCTGTATAGCCAGTTCCAGCTTCATCAATTGTTACATCAGTTACAACTCCATCTGTTAATACTGCTGTTGCCGTTGCTTTTGTTCCTTCTGTTTGGTAATTCCAATCAGCCTTGTGTACTCCATTTTTATAAATATTGGACTGGTATATTGTCATTGTTCCAACAATATGTATCCACTCTCCGGGATCAAATGATTCCTGAACATAACAGCTTTCTCCATATCCACCTTCAGCATTTAAGACATATACTGAAATCCTATATGGATATGGTCCAGCTTGATTGGTCACGCGGAACTGCCACTCCTCTGTGTTAGGACTACCAGTTTGAGACTTTCCTATAAAATTTACATATTGATCGGTACCGCTTGTATCTGGGAAGTTAATTACATCTGGCCTCATCCAAAAGGAAACAGACAACTCTCCTGTTGTTGGAATACTGTAATCATCATTGTCGGTAATTTCTACATAATCATCAATACCGTCAAACCAAAGTGCTTTATTGTCTTCTTCGGCCACCTCAACGCCGTCACTCAAATCTATGTTTAAATTTCCACCCTCTTTTTGAACAGTTGCTTCCTCACTTACTTCGATATCGTCGCTCACACTTATCTCAAGATGATCTAGTTGAACATTTGAAACAACACTATCAACCTCGACATCGCCTGAAACATTTACAAAAAATACATCATCAAAAGAGGAGGCGCTTACAGATTCGGATACTTCTACGTCATCTGATACACTTACAATTAATTGTGAAATAAATAAGTCTATATTTTCAGATACCTCTACATCATCTGAGGTGTTTATCGTTTGTAATGAAGTTGACAAATCTAAATTTTCGGATACTTCGATATCGTCGCCAACATTTATCCCAAGAAAACCCTTACTCTCCAAACCTCCTGGGCCAATTCCCCAAGATGGAGTACCATAAAGAGTCAAATCATCTCCATCTGAGGCATCATTATCCAGAGTTGTTCCTTGATGTTCAGAAAAGTTTAAATTTATAATTAATCCCGTTTCACTATCAGGATCAAGAATATAGTTTTTATTATTGTCTATTTGAGTTTGGGACCTTGCTATATTCCACACACGAATATAACCACCAATAGCCCCTTTCCAGTTAGGATTAGATCCAGGTGAATCAAAGGCTATATTAAAATCAAGACCGTTGCTGCTGTTTTGGGTACTTGCACCTGTATTTTGTAATGTGTAAGAAGCCTCAGTTCCATTTTTATAAATACGGGTCTTGTTATCAGAAGTGCTAAATGTTTGAGCAACATGCACCCAAGTTCCTGTATCAAATACTGCAGTTGAAGTGTACCCATCAGCACTCTGAGAATCAAATGCCGTATAAAAATTTGCAGCTGTAGAGGGAGACCCACTATCAGTTTTTAGTTCTGAAAAGTATCCTGGTACCTCATCTCCAATATCCATTGCTGTTTGATAGGCAACTCCATCTGAAGCTTGATAAAACCAACCTTCCATTGTGTAATTAGTAAGACCGTCTAAACTAGTAAAATTTGGCAGAATACCATATTGAGTGCTACCATCAAACTCAACAGCATTACCTCCAGGTTGAACATTTTCTGATACATCTACATCATCATCAACATTTATTTCATAAAAATCATCTTGTGCATTGCTGGTAATATCTTCAGAGACATCAATATCATCACCAACATTTACCTCCAAATTAGAAACACCAGCAGGTTCAAAAGAAGCAATAACCATCCTCCACCTTCCACCATAAGCATGCGCATATCCATGAGTAACAGAAGTAGAATCGCTGTGCGGTCCTGAAGTAGCACCTGCACCTGTTCTATAAGTTTCGGGTTCTTCTTCCCACCTAAGAGTACCATCTTCATCTTCTGACGTAATATTAGGCTCTGAAGCCATAGCATCAACCACCCAACATTGATCAGCAACTGTTGTAACAGAAGCTTCAGAGTCGTCACTCGATCCATTAGCAGAATTGTAGGCATCTGGCTGTCCACTTTGAGCAACACCAGTAAGTGTGATACAACCTATTGATACATTTGCACAGGAACCTGTAGTTTCAACCTCAACAGTAGCACCTGAGGTTGTATTGGGATCTACTATATACCACAACTCAGCACGCTCTGATGTTCCAGAGCCAGTATCTTCTGAATCTATTTTGGTACAGGATTCACTATCGTAGGTAACTGCCACAACCGGCCTATTAGCATCATTGGAATCGTGAATTGCTATACCAATAATGGCTATACGGTTTGAACCGCTAGCTGTATGGGTGATGGAGAATTTATCTCCTGACGTTGCTCCACTCCCATCTGATACTGCATCAAATGCTATTGCCATTATCCAACTATTACAACTCCTTTCGATGATATATCTATTTCTAGTGTTGGTCCGCTTTCTGGGTATGCTGTTTCTACTGTTATATTTTCTGAAATTCCAATATTCTCAACCAATGCTCCAGAAGTATAGATCTCAAATTTCATTTCTAAACTCCCACTATCGGAAACAGTCCAAACCCCATTGGTATTCACTACCGCTACGCCACCTGAATATACATCCTGATTCTGCCAAACAAGATCCCTATAATCATCTGTATAAGTGTTGGTAGAAGTATTCCAAGGAGCTAAATAAAAACAATACTGGCTGCTGGGCGTAACCTGCAAGGGTGTTGGAAGATTATATTTTGTAAGGGCATCAACTCCAATATCTCCATTTTCAATTGTCCAAGAATATAACTCACTACCAGGATTATGATCTGGAATTGAATCGCCGTCCGCTGAGTCTATATAAACTTTTATACCATAAGTGCCAACGGAAGTTAGTTGAAAAGATATAGCAGTAAGATTTTCTCCATCTGTTTGAAAACCTTGCCCTCGATATCGAACACTACTCCATTGACCAAATCCAGCACTAGTATTTCCAAGATCCTGTTGCTGATCAAGAATATCACCGCTACCAATCACCAAATAGTCGGGAGGATTAACAGTAAGAGAATCTTCTACTGTAAGAGTATCACTAACATTTACAAGACGCGTGTTTGAAAGGCTGGTAGCAACAGTAACGCTTTCAGATACTTGCACATTATCAAACCACAGTGGAGGCGAAAAATAGGTAGAAAGAACTTCACCTGAATAAAGAGGTTTATAATCATATCCTGAGCCAGAATCTGCGTCGTACATTATTTCCTCAAGTCCACCCGTCGCTCTCCAATAATTGAATCCAACTAAAATTTCATCGTCTGCAAGCCTGGCATATGCGTCGTACATTGATTGTAGATAAACAACGTGTTCCGACTCAGTTCTTATGGGAGTAGACCTTGTATCATCAAGAGACCAATAATCACCCCACTCTTGCACAAAGACAGGAATTTGGCTGTGTTTGTGATAGATCTTCCTAATATCAATCTCCATAGCTTCTGGAGTAGCATTAGTCTTAAATTGCTCATGACCACAATATTCTAAATTTCCAGAATTGCCAGATAAAACCCTAACTGTTCCATCAGCTACAGTTGAAGTCAAATGAAAGTGATATGTTTGGTCTGTAATAGGATTGTCCCAATAGAGTCTAAATCTATTCCAGTCATTGTCTACAAGTGAACCGTTCCCCACAGTAACTTGGTAATTGTTGGTTTTACTCAAAAAGTCAGTATGGTCTGGTAACTGAACAGGATTGTTGTACTGATCATGAATAGTCATTGTCCAATCTCCAGTTCCCTTATCTACAATGTAAATATCAATATCCATATTTAAAGCTATCTTTTCAGGTATGAAGGAACACCTGTCTGTAGAAGACTCACTTATACTTGTAGGAACGGAGTATGTATCAGTTCCACCTACGTTCACTTGCCTAGCAGCATCGCCGCTGGAGAATCTTTCATTTAACCCCAAACTGGCCCCGTAATGGTCTACTGTTATTACATTTGGAACAGAAAACATTTCACCACTACGACCACCTTGGACAACACCTGTGTAATTTTGTGCAACAAGTCCTGTATAGCAAACCAAATCGTTATTAGCACAAACCCACTCAAGACAGTGTGCAAGCTCTATCCAAAAAGAATTGTATATTCCTTGTTCATCTAATGCTTGATGTGCATCTGCTTCAGGATATGGAGCTAAAATATCTCCGTCTGCAAACAAACTAATATTGTCTTCTATCCAATCACAGGCTCTGGCAATCCAAGTATCGGTATCTTTAATTGGGGTAATAACCATATCATCAAACTTTCCACTTGATGTTTCTCCAGAGAATCCACAGAAACCGGAACTATAAGTAGAATCGGTAACAGAAATATTCCAAGTACCAGGCTCTGAATCCCCAACGGCCCAAGCTTTACCACGAATTGTTGTTCCTTGAGCATCTAATTTCAGATAGTACCAATCATTTTCAGACCATGTAAAACCCACTTCTGCAAGGGTTTCAAGACCGGGTCTTTCCAGCCTCAGTAAATTAGTATCTCTCATCTGAAGTCCATAGCCAGGATAATTTGAATCAGTGGAACCTCTTACAATAATTTGTTGATGTCCTATCTTTTGAACTTTAGCCGTCATCGTGACATCATTTAATGGACATGGTCTATCATCTCTATACTCAGGAAAATCTTGAACAAACAAACAAACATTTCTCCACCCATCAGGAGAAGGACCATTTAAGGTGCCGCCACTAATTGACCAATTTCCGACAGAATCATAATTTGAAAGAGTGTCACTTCCAAACCGATCAGTTATATCTTCAGCTTTATATGTATATCTATTGCCGTTTCTTTTGCTTGGAGAATAAGTCATATTGTAAAGCCCGCCGGCTTCAAAGGTGCAGTCTGTCCCTCTCCACAAAACCCCTAACCCTTCAGAGTGGATCTTGTCATTAAATTGTGCAGCATAAGTAGCAGGCTCACTATCAAACTCATAACCCCTATCTGCCAACGCCTCGGCATTAGTATTCATTGGAATAGAAACACCGATATGAGTAAGATTGAAGTAGCTCGCAAGAGATTCAATTAAATCATCTGATTGAGTTGAAGAAACATTATTATCGAGAGTGTCTTTTGTCCAACCCATGATATCAATGCCCCGATATGGCATTGTTCCCATACCTCCACCACCAACGACTCTTGCGCTGACCCAATCTGATGTTCCTATGCTGTTATATACACCTGGCATAATAAAAAGAAGCGGCCTTTATACCAGGCCACTTCTTGTACCTACCCCATCACTTACACTTATTTTCAAAGGAGGTGCTCTACCATCTTTCCTTTTTATAGAAAGACTGAAGGGCTTATCATTATCTTCTTGTATCCATTTCTCAATTCGCCTAACAATAAATTGAATAGCATCTAAAAGAACATCAAAGGTTCTTATTTCATCGTTTACGTTTATTTCTAGTACGTTTTTCATCTTTTTGAAATTGTTTTGGGACTTCCAAAGGATATTGGACCCCTTCATTATCTATATGCTTTGTAAATAGGTTTGTGTCAACCAAAAAAGGATACCTTTTCTTGGCGATTTTATGCCACCCCGCCTTATTGAGGTATCCTTCCTTTCTTACTCGGTCACACCAAGCAAGATCACTTGTTCCAGTTGAAGTATACATCACTCCCAGCTTTGGGTCAAAATATACCTTAGAAGGCTCCTGAAAGACTCTGCGGGTAGTTTCTGAGCCAACCTTATACTCAGGACTATCGTTCCACATTTCTCTCAAAATACTCATATGAACAAGCAAACAACCAGTAGGAACACCATCTACCCAAACCCTATCTCCCATCTTCCAATTTGTGTAATAAGAATTTCCAATACCGCGATAAAGTAAGGGTTCGGGCGGATTAGACTTGGTAAAGTAGAGGCCAGATACAACAGGAATCTTTTCATCTCTCATGTAGTTATTTAATCTCCAAAATGCGTTTTGAGGAAGCAAATTGTCTTGTTCCACAAGAAATAACCACTCTATATCTTTCTCAACAGCTGATTTGACTATCAAATTCTGTGCATCAGAAACGATATAACGTAAAGGAGCAATTGTAGGAATCCATTGCATAAGATCTACCATTGACCAATTAGTAGGTATAAGCTGTCCATACCTAGCCAGTACCCACTCAATTCTTACAAGTCCGGTAACTGGAGTCCCTACCGCAAGTTTATGTTTCCATTTGCCTGTATTCTCAAGCAGCTTAGGACTAAAATCAAAATACTTTTCTTCGTCTTTCTTTTTCATTTTATTACTTCTGCTATTAACAAACTATTTCTAGTAATTGCATTTTTCTTAATTGGCTTAACTGTACCTATTGTGGGAACCTTTGCCCCTTTTGGTAGAATAAATAGATTTCCTTTGGAAAATCCGGCTTGTGTAAGAACATGATTCATGAAATCTTTAGTAAATGGACATTTATGATATTCCGCAACATCTGAATCTCCATACTGGTTCCCATAAATAACCTCAGCTATATCGTAATACTGTTTCACATCAAATACTCCGTTTGCGACCATATCCAACCACTCTATGGCTTGTCCGGTAAAGTTATTAGTAAGGATTACAAGCTCTCCCCCAGGTTTCATAACTCTGTGGATCTCTTTTAAGTAATCAACTATTTGATACATAGGAAAATGCTCAATAGTATTCATTAACTCTACATAATCAGCATAATTATTAGGGAACGGCATTTCCTTAATATCTGCCTTGACAGTCTTGGGATTTTTGCCCTCAATTAGCGCATGCTTGTAAATACCCTTTTTTTCATGCACCTTCTCAAAGTCGATGTACTTATCCACATTGATAAAACCCCTACGGAGCCAAATTCCACACCCCAAATTTAATCTGATTTTACTTGCCACGCTCGTTCCTTTCTCTGCTACTTAACAAGACCTGTCTTTTATGATGATCAGTAATATCCTTATCTTTTATCTCCACAGACTCAGGCGGGTGATAACTTTTATCATCTGGTCTCTTTTCTAAAAGAACTTCCAGGTTCCCGTTCTGATACCAAGAGTTTTCCACTATCTTCCAAGGTTTGGGTCGATAATTCAAATAAAGCGCTCCCTTAGTCATTGGACTAATTGGATCAAAATACTCCCAAGTATATTCATTACAAGGATTACAATGGGTAGGGTCTTGAAAATAACCCATTGACCCCGCATAAGGAGTTGCCAGCATAAATTGTCCATGAACTTTCAGAACTCTCCAAGCCTCGTCCATAAATTTAATAAAGTTTCCTTTATGAGGATTTACGTGTTCTACCAACTGAGAAGCAACAATTAGATCAATACTATTTTCAGGAAAAGGCCAGGGATATTCTTCTAAATCCCATACAACATCAACGCCGGGAAGATTTAGCATATCTACATTTATAAAGCCTCTTTGAGGTTCTTCTCCGCAGCCCAGATTTAGGTTGATATGAGACCTTTCTTTTAAAAGCATTTTAACTTTCTTGTTCAGGTCTCTTTTCTTCATATATCTACTATAACAACAAATGAGCTTTCGAGTCAACGTCGCCGTAAATACTCAAAAGCTCGTTTGTGGCGACGTTAGTTTTTTTAAGCAGTTGCAAAA
>Ga0190284_1000207_pt1 | contig 42091 bp, 34 predicted proteins | sample 48691812_MG_FD_161668 | JGI IMG/M metagenome (GOLD analysis project Ga0190284, IMG submission 161668) | Hydrothermal vent microbial mat bacterial communities from Southern Trench, Guaymas Basin, Mexico - 4869-18-1-2_MG | ecosystem: Environmental > Aquatic > Marine > Hydrothermal vents >...
CTACCGAGCTGGGGCTCGGTGTTCCCAGGGGTTGCATTCTTTAAAAGTTTTAATTCAAAGCATGGACAGTATATCGGCGTTATAGTTTGTTTCTACATATTTTGTTCCGCAAACTTGAAAAAGAGCCATTTATATTTATTCAGAGATAATCGAGGACGCGAAGTTGATATAATCCATGACAGCGTTACTTCAATAGATATTTTAGAAATAAAAAGCTCTTCTATTTTTAGGACTTCATTCTTAAAAGGCTTGAATTATATTAAAACACTTCCGGTTGATATTAATTCTGCTTATCTTGTTTGCGGCGGTGATGAATCGTATGAAAGGGATGGGGTTAATATAAGAACCTGGCGAAATGTTCCAATGTTGTAATGCACAAACATATTCTTTTATGAATGATTTTGTGGTCCTTCGTGGTTTTTAAAATAATTCAAGGCCAAAATAATTTAGTTTTTTATGGCAGAATAATTTAGGGTAGAATAATTAATTTAGTTTGTTTTCATCCGTGTTTTATCTGTGTTTCATCTGTGGCTAAAACCATTTTCTTCATTTTTTTGAGAATGGTTTTTAATTTGCGATCGACTGTGGATTTACCGATTCCTGTTATTTCCGCAATGCTGCGAAGAGGCAATTCGTTAAAATAATAAAGATTGATGAGCTTTTGTTCGGATTTTGTGAGACGTGAAAGAGCTTTTGACAAAAGTTGTCGTTCTTCGTGTGAAATGAGTTGCTGCAAATGAGATTTAGGATCTTCAATTTGGTTAATTCCGTTTTCAGGAAGCGAGGAGATTTTAATGACTTTTTTGCGTTACCGGTCAATTAGCACAAATCGAAAAACGCTTGCTATGAAAGATTTGTGAGAACCTGATCCGTCATATCTTCTTAAAGCGCCTTTTTTGCCAATTGGGGACCCAAGTAATTCGATAATAAAATCGGAAAAGGGTTCTTCAAATTCATTTTCAGAATTATATTTTTTAGCAAGATAAAAACACAGGCCTTTATATTTATCTAAAAATTCTTTCCAGGCGAATTCGTTCACCCGCAAACACTCGGAAGCTAATTTTAAATCATTGGAATGTTTAACAGGAACTTCCATATTTGTTTTTTTTCCTCCCGATACGTTTGCGTGCTCGGGGCCGTTACATTTTTTTCGCAAGCGAGACGCTTGCGCTACATTCTCAAAATCGTAGATTTCGGTTACATTTTTATTTTTCAAAGAAAAATAAAATGCCGAAGAAAGGACTCGAACCTTCACGGGGTTGCCCCCACTGCGACCTGAACGCAGCGCGTCTACCAGTTCCGCCACTTCGGCATGATTATTTTATGATTTTATGATTTCCAATTTTCAATTTCTAATTTCCAGTTTCAAGCAACTTTTTTTTCAATAAATCTATTGCTTTTTCAGAAAGTTGCTTGGTTTGCTCGCTTAAATCTTCTCCCATGTCAAACTTATAACCCGGCACTGACAAAATAAAAATTTCCGGGATTTTATTGTAAAACTTTTTCGAAAGCGCCGCCAAATCTCCCGGCCCGAAAACATGCGTTGTAAATCCTTTGCTTTCTTTCGGCTCAACTTTTTCAAAAACCAAATCTTCACTGTAGTCAGCCGTATGCGCGTCGATAAAAAAAACACGCTCGTGGGCCGCGACATCTTCTACCATTTCAAGCTCAAGCTGATAAGATGTAATTACATTTAAAAATTCTTTTTTTTCATCCTCAGCCCACTTTTTTACTGCTCGCGCAATCATGTGGCCGATGCTGTCATCCTGCCGGTAAGGGTTCCCGTAGCCAACGATAAGAATTTTTGATTTTTGATTTGTTATTTGCAATTTAACATTTCGAAATCTGAGATTTCGGTTACAATTTGCAATTATTTCCGCGCTTCTGCCACTGCCAATTCGTCTTTTGCAATCTGCAAATCATTGTCAACCATCATTTGAGCGAGTGCTTGAAAAGACGTTTTAGGCGTCCAGTCAAGGATTTTCTTTGCTTTTGACGGGTCCCCGAGAAGCAAATCCACTTCGCTTGGACGAAAATAGCGCTGGTCTATTTCAACATATTTTTCCCAGTCTAAATCCAGATGGCCGAACACCTCATCAAGAAATTCGCGGACGGAATGTGTTTCTCCCGTGGCAACAACATAATCGTCCGGCTGGTCTTGCTGTAGCATCAGCCACATTGCTTCAACATAATCTCCGGCAAATCCCCAGTCTCTTTTCGCGTCAAGGTTTCCAAGATACAATTTATCCTGCAGGCCAAGTTTGATACGCGTAGCCGCGCGGGTAATTTTTCTGGTAACAAAAGTTTCGCCGCGACGGGGAGACTCGTGGTTAAATAAAATCCCGTTGCAAGCGAACATGTTGTAAGCTTCGCGATAATTTACGGTCTGCCAAAAAGAATAAACTTTTGCGCAGCCGTAAGGACTTCGCGGATGAAACGGAGTTTTTTCGGATTGGGGAACTTCCTGAACAAGGCCGTACATCTCGCTTGAAGAAGCCTGGTAAAAATGCGGAGTTTTGTCGAGTTTTCTTAAAGCTTCCAGGACGTTCAGCGTGCCTACCGCGTCAGCTGTAACAGTAAAAACCGGCTCATCAAAAGAAACTCTTACATGCGACTGCGCCCCAAGATTATAAACTTCGTCAGGATTAATGTCATGAAACAACTCCTTCAATCTGGAACCGTCAACGAGGTTGCCGTAAACAAGATGCAGGTTAGGATTGTTGTAAATATGTTCTATTCTTGCTGTGTTAAAAGAGGAACTTCTTCTAATAGTTCCATAAACTTCGTATCCTTTTTCGAGCAAAAGTTCGGCAAGGTAAGAGCCGTCCTGTCCGGTAATTCCAGTAATAAAAGCTTTTTTAGCCATATATTTTCTCCGGTTTGAAATTAAATTATCTTCAAAAAATCGATATATAGTTTACAATGATATGGTTATTTTGTCAATCTTTACATAATAAAAAGAGTTTGATATAATATAGTTAAGATTAATTGTGGAGAGAAAGTAAGGAGCTTTCTCGTTTTGAATTGCCTTTACCTGGGCGGCTCGTTTAAGCGACCGCGCGGAAAAAGGTTTAGCGGCTGTTTTATTGAAAGCAGCGTGTATAAAGGAGAAAAGTTATGGCTTTTACAGCAAAACAAAAAGCAGAGATCATTGACAAGTACAAACTTCATGACAAGGATACCGGTTCTTCGGAAGTACAGATTGCCATCATGACAAAACGGATAGCGTATCTGACAGAGCATTTGAAAAAGCACAAGAAGGATCACAACTCCCGCAGAGGACTTTTGAAATTAGTGTCTCAGCGCAGAAAACTTCTTGACTATTTGAAAAAATGTTCTGAAGAAAAGTACCTTGAAATTATTGAAGCTCTTAATATCCGTAAATAAAAATCAGCAGGCCGCCGGAAGCGCCGGCGGCCGTGCCGTGTACAAAAGCTCCCGTCAGAATTAGACAGTTAAATACATGTCGTGCCGAACTTTTTCTTTTTTCTTTTTTTTCGACATGAATTTATTGATGCTGACACGCTTTTTGTACGCGGTTTTAATTAAAATAAATAAGGAAACCAATTATGCAAAAAGTAGAAAAACAATATCTTGATAAATCCCTGTCCCTTGAAACCGGAAAGATAGCAAGGCAGGCACATGGCGCCGTTATGCTGCGGCATGGCGACATGGTTATACTCGCCACAGTCGTCTCTCCTGCTGAATTGAGGGAAGGCTGCGATTTTTTCCCTTTAACTGTAGACTACCGTGAGCGGTTTACCGCTGTAGGTAAATTCCCCGGCGGCTACATTAAGCGGGAAAGCAGGCCCACTGAAAAAGAAATTTTGACCATGAGGTGTGTTGACAGGCCTATGCGACCCCTCTTCCCAAAAGATTATTTTCACGAAGTCCAAATTATGCTGCAAGTAATGTCGACAGACGCAACCGAAGACCCTGACACTATGGCTATGTTCGCGGCTTCCGCTGCCGTTACTGCCTCCGACATTCCGTTTGCCGGCCCTATCGGAGCTGTCCGCGTTTCTAAAATTGACGGAGAAATGAAAATCAACGCTTCTGAATTAGAACGCAAAAATTCCGAGTTTGATTTTGTTATTGCTGGAACCCGCGATAAAGTTGTTATGATTGAAGGCGAAGCAAAGCAAACTCCTGAAGACGAAGTCCATAAAGCAATTTGTTTCGGGCATGAGCAACTCCAGCCGCAAATTGATTTACAGGAAGAGCTCGCGAAGAAAATGGGAATTACTAAACGTGAATACGTTCCTATTGCTCCTTCGGAAGCTGTTAAAGCCGAAGTCGCGAAACTTAAAGATAAAGTAAGCGAAACTTTACAAATCCCCGGAAAACATGAACGAAACAGCGCTCTGCGTGAAATCAAATCTACCTTGATGGAAGAGCTCGAGAAAAATGAAATGTTTGCAGAAGAAAATCCCATGACTATTGATATAGCATATGACAATTTAGTCGGCGAATGCATGCGGGAAATGATTATAAATACTAAAAAACGCGTGGATGGCCGCGGTTGTGAAGATATTCGGCCTATTAATTGTGAGGTGGGGCTCTTCCCGAAAACTCACGGATCGGCTCTCTTCACAAGAGGCGAAACCCAAAGCATTGCTGTTGCTACACTCGGAACAGATGACGACGAACAGCGCATAGAAACTTTAGCGGGTGATTCAAGCAAAAGGTTCATGCTGCATTATACTTTTCCTCCCTATTCGGTAGGCGAAGCAAGAATGCTGCGCGGGCCGGGCAGGAGAGAAATAGGCCACGGAAACCTCGCGGAAAGAAGCCTTAAGTTTGTGGTTCCGGAAGATTTCGGTTACACTGTCAGGGTTACAAGTGACATAACTGAATCTAACGGATCCTCTTCTATGGCGTCTGTCTGTGGCGGCTGCCTCTGCCTTATGGACGCGGGCATCCCGATCGAGGCTCCCGTGGCAGGAATTTCCGTTGGCCTTGTTAGCGCTGAAAATGAAAAAATTATGATTACCGATATTCTTGGCGACGAAGACCATTTTGGCGACATGGACTTTAAAGTCGCGGGGTCTGAAAAAGGTATCACCGGGGTCCAGGTTGATTTGAAAATTAACGGTCTGGAACCAGAATTTATAGCCGATATTCTTAAACGCTCAAAAGAAGCAAGGTTAAAAATTCTTGATATTATGAAAGAAACTTTGGCAGGACCTCGTGAAGAATTGACTTCCCTCGCCCCTTGTATACTTACAACTATTGTTCCGCCGGATAAAATCGGCGCAATAATCGGCCCGGGCGGCAAAAATATCAGGAAAATTCAGGAAGAAACAAATACTCATATTTCTATTGATGATGACGGGACTGTAAAAATTGCAGGCGACGGAAAAGAAGCTGCAGAGGCGGGAAAAGAAATGGTTGAGTCTTTGGTCGCAGAAGCTGAAATAGGCAAAATTTACGAAGGCCAGGTTGTTAAAATCATGAGTTTCGGCGCTTTTGTTAAAATTCTCCCCGAAGTGGACGGAATGGTTCATATAAGCGAAATCGCCGAACACCGCATTGAGAACATCGAAGATGAATTGCACGTCGGAGACATCGTCAAAGTCAGGGTTATCGAAAAAGATGACAGGGGACGCGTAAATCTGACTATGAGAAAACTTGACGAACCGTTTGACCCGAACTCGGTAAAATCGAGAAAACCGGCCGGCAGAAGCGACAGGCGCTCGGACAGGCGTCATAGGAAGTAAAAAATAGAAGTGCGAAAGTTACAAGTTTTTAAACTTTCTCACTTTTGAACTTTTGAACTTTCAAACTTTATTTTTTATTTTGAATGTTAAATATCAAATTTTCGTCTAACTTATAAAAATATGAAACAACCTTTGATTAAGTTTAAATTCCTTGAAAACGGAAAAGGGCTCGAAGTCCCCCATTACCAGACTGAAGGCTCCAGCGGTATGGACCTGTACGCGGCGGTTGATAATGCCAAAACTCTTGAGCCGGGAGAAATTTATTGTGTCCCCACCGGCATCGCAATGGAGATTGAGCCCGGTTTTGAAGCCCAGGTCCGGCCCAGAAGCGGGCTGGCGCTGAAATTCGGTCTAAGTATAGTTAATGCCCCGGGAACTATCGACTGTGATTACAGGGGAGAAGTAGGCGTTATCATGATAAACCTTGGAAAAGATCCCTTTGTTATAGAACGAGGAATGAGAATTGCCCAGCTGGTTATTCAGCCGGTTTGCAAAGCCAAAATTGAAGTTTTGGAGGATTTAACGGAAACCTCCAGGGGCGCCGGCGGCTTTGGTCATACAGGGCATTAGAAGAATTTTGGATTTTTGATTTTCGATTTGTAATTGAAAATTATCGTTTACAACTTGTTATTGATTGTCTTTTACGTCCTTTTTGTCTTTTATGTCCTATATAATTTTTAACAATAAAATATTATGAAAAAAAAATATATAATTTTCGGATTAGTTTTTTTTCTTTTTCTTCTGACTCAAAATATTTTCTGCGAAACCGAAGAAGATATTTTTGAAGATGAAGATGTGGAAATTGTAGACGGAATTGATCCCAAAGCTCTTAAAGGGGAAATTAAAATACCGACTGTTTTAGAAGTTAAACAGGCCATTCGCAATGTTGATGAAAGGGGCGTAACTATTTATACAAGAACCTTGAATATAGAAAAGGCCGGCGGAATTGATGAGCTTTTTAGAAAATGCAGAGAAATCGACAATAAGGTTAAAACCCAAAACAAGAGCGGACGGCGGAAAAAGTTAGAACAGCTTTATAAGCAGACCTCTTACAGGAAAAAGTACGGCATCAAACGATACCAGGGAAAATATTTCAATATTATCGGGCCTAAATATGAATATTTTAAAACAAAAAAACAGCCTTTCTCATATATTTTAACTAATATTTTGAAAGCCGCTGACTCTGCTTTCGAAAATTCCGTTAAAGCGGTTCTTATGAGCCAATTTATAAATTGGTCTGCTGTTCAGGGCACAATTTATGTTATCGCTGACAAAGAAACTTGGAGGCAGCTTGGCATTACGAAAATGTTCGGACTCCCTGTTCAGAATGTCTATTCTATTCCGGACACTCGTGAAATTTTTGTTTATGCCGGGCCCGGCATCCACGATTTTACAGACCAGGCTGTTGGTTTTACCGTTTCAGAAATGGTCCTGGACGAATACGCGAAAGTTATTACCGGCAAGCCTTCCGCACAGCTTCCTCTTTTCTTTCGCACTGGTTTAGCCGCGAAAGCCGGTGGTCTTGAATCGATCATTACTTTAACAAAGCCTCTCCAGGTTAAAGAAGTCAGAACTCCAAAAGGGCTTTTCAAAGTTAAGCGCCCCAAAAAAGGGATCAAGCTTCCTCTAAGGAAAAAAGACCTTATTAAAATTGATGAGATTGTTAACGCAAAGGAGTTTCCTTCCAGCAATTATGACTTGTATTATTTTTTGAGGCAATCGGAATGTGTAGTTAACACGCTGACAAACAAAGCCCCTCTTTCCACTATTTTGTTTGCTCAGATACTTGCTTTGGGAAAAGAGTTTAAAGAAGAAATCGGGCCTTCTTACATGGACGCTCAACGCGATGTTGAACAGCGAAAAGTTGTCAGGCCTAAAAAAAAGAAAAACAATAATAATAACGACGAAAACAAAACAAAAGATGAGAAGGAAAGAGAGAAAGAAAAAGAAAAATTTAAAAGTTATGAAAATTTTAAAAAACTTATGAATTATGAGTTTTATAAATTAACACAGGAACATCTTATTGAGCAAATAAACAAGAAAAAGAGGGAAGCGGCAAAAGCTGCAGCAAAAGCTGCGGCAAAAAAGAAAGCCGAAAAAAAGGAAAAACAAGTAAAATCTCCTCTTGAAACTAAATAATAAGAACGTGTTTTTAAATTTTACCAGTTGTAAAATTGCATTAACCAAATGTTTATAAGGAGCGCGGTTATGAAAATAATATATAAATTAGCTGTTTGGGGATTTCTCTGCCTGCTTATTTCTTCTGTTGCTTTGGCGGAAAACACAAATAACCTGGAAGAAACTGATACCCCTGAAACAAACCAGGTTAAAGAAGCAGAAGAAAAAATAGAAACAATTCATCTTCCGAACTATAAAGAAATTGCCCGGGAAATTTATAATCTAGGCTCAAATATCAAACCCGCCGCTTTGAAAAAAGTGCTTGGGATTCTTGACCTTAATAATCAGAAAGATTCAAACAAATTGTTTGAAGGTTTTCTGAAAAAGACAAAAGCCGTGAGTAAAAAAGGGGGAAGCTCTTTGGCAACCCGCTTTAAGAAAGAAATTTCTTCCAGAAAAGCGAAAAAGTTGTACGGAAAACTCTCTAAAGAAGAAAGCGAAAATTTTGTTGTTATTTATCCCGAAAACCTGGCCTTCAAAGTTGATAAAACTAAAACCGAGAAATTTGACGCCTCAAGTGTTTTATCTTCCGCGGACAGCTCTTTCAGCAAGATTACTGAGATGCTGCTAATGTCAAAATTTATCTATTGGCCGGGGAAAACGCGCGGGAAAATTTATGTTATTCCTAACAAAGAAATTTGGGATAAAATTAAAACAGGAATGACAAAAAAGCAGCCTGTGCAAACCGTTATTTCATCTCCGGAATCCCGCGAGTTTTTTGTTCTCGCCGACAAAGGAACTTTTCAGACAGCCGACAAAGCTGTTGCATACGCGGTGGCAAAAGCCGTTTTAAATGAATACAGTGAAGTCGTTTCCGGAGAAAGAACTCCTAAATTCCCGCAGTTTTTTGTTGTAGGAGTTGCGGCAACTGCTGCTGAATTAGACTCTGTTCTTACAGAGGAAGATGGTCCGCAGCAGCTTGAAAAATTTCAGGGTGATGTTATTACACCAAATAGATTAAAACTAATTGAAGAAAAATATCCTGGCCTTTATCCCCTTCCGCTTTACAAAAGAAAATTGAAAAATATTAAGGAAATCCTTCATGGGCCTTATCCTTCGAGAACTTCAAAAAACGAGCCGGGATATTATTACCTCAGGCAAAGCAAAGCAGTTGTGGAATATTTACAGCATAACGGGTCTTTGCCTTTTCTTATTTTAACAAAAGAGCTGGCAGACGACGAAGGTGTAAAGAAAGCTTTTGATGGATATGTGGACCTCCGTGATGAATTACTGGAAAAAACTGAAAAGCGCAAGGATAAAAACAAAAAGAAACAATCTAGAGAAGAACGCCAAAAGGAAAAAGAAGAAAAAAAAGCAGCGGAAGTCTGCCTCGATGGATATAAAGAATTTCTGGAGAACGCCGAGAAAGTTGTTTTCGAGCCCTTAACTTACGAGTATATTAAAGGTGAAAGAGAAGAAGCAGCGAAAGAAAGGAAATCAAAAAAAAGGAGCAGCAGAAAAAGAAGATGACAATTGTTCTCGTAAACCCGGAAATCCCGCAAAACACAGGGACAATCGCGAGGCTTTGCGCCGTTACAGGCGCAAAATTAAAACTTGTTCATCCTTTAGGATTTAAAACTGACGATAAACATTTAAGGCGCGCGGGACTTGACTACTGGCCGTCTGTAGATGTCGAAGAAATTGACTCTCTCAATTCTTTTCTGAAACTAAAAAAAGAAAAAGAAGAACAAAACCTTAATTTTTATTATCTTTCAAAGCACGGGAAAAATAATTATACTGATGTTGAATGGAAAGATTCAGACTTTTTAGTTTTCGGCTCAGAATCTTCGGGTCTGGACATGGAACATTTAAAGCCTGACGAAAAATCTGTCTTAAGAATACCAATGAAAGAAGGACAGCGATGCCTGAATCTGGCAAATGCTGTTTCTATTGTTTTATACGAAGCGTTGCGGCAAACAGGTTTTAAAGGATTGATTTGAAATTAGAAACTTAAAATTTGAAATTGGACTTTTGATTCATAGACTTAATTTCTTCATGAAACACATAATTTTAATTTTTATATTTATTTTTAGTGTTTCTGCTCTTGCCGCTGAAACTTTTTACGCGGAAAGCGGAACTTTTTCGATAAGCGCGCAAAGCACAGCAACTTATTCCGCCGAAAGCGAAACTTTTGCTATAAACTTTGACTCCGTAAAAATTTTTGTCGCAGAATCGGCTACTTTTTTGCTTACAGGAATTGACGAAATCCCTGAACCATTTATGCTTGTAACTTTTTTTGTAGCTGGCCTCGCTGAGGCCGGCAGATACCTTTTTTGTAGCTGGCCTCGCCGAGGCCGGCAGATACACTTGGAAAATGTTTTGCAACCAAAAATTAGTTATATTCCAAAAGGGCGTTAGAAAAGCGAAAAAAATAGAGACAGGATAAACAAGATTTACAGGATAAAAGAAAAAAATTAAATTAATTAAATCATGTAGATCATGTAAATCCTGTCAAAAAAATTTAATGATATAACAAAGTCGATGGACTTGACAGAAACGCGGTGCTTTTTTAGGCGGTTCCTGCCAGTCATCTCTAGCGTTAGATGGATTTTATATTGATTGCGAGTGTGAAGTGGCCGTCCTCACCGAGAACGGCTACAGAAGATAGCAAGGAATAAATTTTGCGAACAGGTTGTAGCTGGCCTCGCTGAGGCCGGCAGATGCATATACCGTCCTCACCGAGAACGGCTACAGAAGATAGCAAGGAATAAATTTTGCGAACAGGTTGTAGCTGGCCTCGCTGAGGCCGGCAGATGCATATACCGTCCTCACCGAGAACGGCTACTTATTCGTGGTGTATGAGAAAAGAAATAGACATAATGGTAAATAGGATATCGCAAAATTTTCATCCTTTACAGGTAATAATTTTCGGTTCGCACGCGCGGGGTTCGGCAACAGTTGATAGTGATATAGATTTATTAGTAATAATGCCGGAACTCAAAAACCGGAGAAAAACGACTGTCGCAATGCGAAAAACATTAGCAGATATCCCTGCACCAAAAGACATTATTGTAGCTTCAAGCGAAGAAATAAAAAAGAACAAATTTTCACAAAACAACATTTTTCATATTGCTTTAAAAAAAGGAAAAATAGTTTATGACGAAAAAAGAAGAAACATTTAATTGGCTGAAATTTGCAATTGAAGATTTGAAAGCAGCTAAATCTTTTACGTCGAAAGAAGAACTGATGCCGCGCCATGCTTGTTAGCTCGCACAGCAAGCAACAGAAAAAGCTTTAAAATCTGTTTTAGTATTTGAATTCCAAAACTCATGATTTAGAATATCTGCTTACATTGATACCTAAACATTGGAATTTTAATCAACCGCAACCTTGAAATGTAAACAGAACGGGCAGTTGAAACAAGATATCCTGGCGACTGGGATGAGGCAACTGAAGGTGATGCTGTATCTGCGTTAGAAAATGCAGAAATTATTGTTAATGAGATAAATAGCATATTACAATTGACAAACCAGAACGTCCGGTTCAATAATGTCGATTAAAAACGAGTTACAAATTATTTGATTTTAAAACCTTAAAATTATTTATGAAAAAATTTTTATTATTTATTTTTATTTTAGTTTGCGCGGCAGCGGCATGGTTTTTGTTTTTCAAAACTCCCTTCCCGGAAAAATACGCACAGGCAAAAGAACAATTCAAAGCCGGACAAGCTGAAAAAGCTTTATCCGTTTTGAGAAAAGCCCCGGAGTTTTACAAAGATAAACCTGAATACGCAGAAGCTGTTTATTATCTCGCAAAATGTGAAACTTCAATTGATAAAAACCATAGGACGAACTGGCAGCTTTTAACTAAAGCAACTACAGATAAAAATAAAATAATCGAGGCGGAATACCAACTCGCGAAAACTTCCGAAAATAAGGATGTAGCGGCAAAAAAATTCATTGATAAATATCCCGCGACAGAAGAAGCAAAAGAATTTATGGTTTCTATCGGCAACACCGCGTTAAGTCAAAACAAAATTGAAGAAGCCGAGGACGTTCTTCAGAAGCTGGCTGATTTTCACGGAAGTTCTCCTGAAGCAAAAGATATGCTCAGCAAGCTCGGAGAACTGAATATGAAGAGATTTTATTCGCGAGCTGAAATGCCTTTCATAGAATACCATGTGGTAAAATCAGGGGAATATCTAAGCACGATAGCTAAAAAGAACAAGACTTCTGTCGGGTCTATAAAACGAATTAACGGGCTTACCGGCGATACTATCAGAAAAGGAAACAAACTAAAAATAGACAAGTCAGATTATTTAATTAAAATTGATGTTTCAGATAATGTGCTGGATTTATTTAGAATTTTCGGCGGAAAAACTAATTTCGTTAAAAGATACCCTGTCGGAACCGGCAAGAACGACAACACTCCGCGCGGCGCTTATAAAGTAAACCTGAAAGAAAAAGAGCCGACTTGGTACAAGCCGGGAGAAGCGCCTATCCCCTACGGCTCTAAAGAAAATGAACTTGGAACGCGATGGATGGGAATAGATTGTCCCGGGTTCGGAATTCACGGCACCTGGAACCCGGAATCAGTAGGCCGGGCTTCAAGCGCCGGCTGCATCAGAATGCTGAACAAAGATGTGGAAGAACTTTTCGATATAACTCCTTTTGGCGTAACCGTTATTATTAAAGACTGAGCAAATTTCAAATTTGTTTAACTGAAACCTGACACCTGACACCCAACACCTTAAAACGATGTTAACATTTGATTTTGAAAAGCCGATTGTAGAACTCGAACAAAAAATCAACGAGCTTCATAAATATTCTGAAGAAGCTTCCATAGACGCCTCTTCCGAATTAAAAAGTCTGGAAAGAAAAAGAGAAGAAGTTTGCAAAGAAATTTATAAAAATCTGAAGCCATACCAGCGTGTACAGGTTGCAAGGCATCCCAACAGGCCTTATACACTTGATTACATAAGCATGCTTTGTGAAGATTTTATCGAACTTCACGGGGACCGCCGTTTTTCTGACGACCATTCTCTTGTAGGCGGGTTCGCGAACTTAGAGGGCAGGAGAATTATGGTTCTCGGGCACCAGAAAGGCCGCAACACCAAAGAAAACCTTAAAAGAAATTTTGGAATGGCGCATCCCGAAGGGTACCGCAAGGCTTTAAGACTTATGGAAATCGCCGACCTTGCTTCTTTGCCTATTGTCTGCTTTATAGATACGCCGGGAGCTTATCCTGGAATCGGAGCGGAAGAGCGCGGGCAGGCTGAAGCTATTGCTGTTAATTTGCGGGAGATGATGGGGCTAGGTGTGCCTATTATTTGCGTTGTTATAGGTGAAGGCGGTAGCGGCGGGGCCCTCGGAATCGGTGTTGGAAATGTTGTCATGATCCTTGAGAACTCTTATTATACGGTAATTTCACCTGAAGGATGCGCGGCTATTTTGTTCAGAGACGCCGCAAAGGCTCCTGAAGCAGCAGAAGCTCTTAGACTTACTCCAAAAGATTTATTAGAATTTGGAATTGTTGAAGAGGCAATCCCGGAACCTGTAGGCGGCGCTCACAGGAACCACGAAAAAGCAGCCGGGTTTGTAAAAGACAGCATTGTCAGGCATTTAGAAGAACTTTGCAAATTAAGCAGAGAAGAAATTAAAGAACAACGATATCAAAAATTCCGGAAAATAGGAGTTTTTACTGAATAGTTGAAAGCCGGCAAAATCGTGGTGGGTAGTTATTTTGCAAACTACAAATTACAAACGGCGAACTAATTATGATAAAAATTCGAGGAGCAAGAGAGCATAATCTTAAAAATATTGATGTAGATATTCCTCATAACAAATTGGTTGTTATAACCGGTTTATCCGGCTCGGGAAAATCAAGTCTTGCTTTCGATACTTTATTCGCCGAAGGACAGCGCAGGTTTGTAGAAAGTCTGTCAGCTTACGCCAGGCAATTTCTCGGGTTGATGCAGAAGCCGAAAATCCACCACATTACCGGGTTGGCCCCGGCAATTGCCATCGAACAAAGGAATACTTCTACGGGAATGCGGTCAACAGTGGGTACTTCCACTGATATTTATGATTATTTGAGGCTGCTTTACGCTCACATAGGCGAGCCATACTGTCCAAACTGCGGAAGCAAAATCAAAGCGCAAACTACTGACCAAATTATTGAAGAAATTTTAAGTTTGCCGGAAGGGTCAAAAAGAGAAATTCTTGCGCCTGTTATCAGCGGAAAAAAAGGCGAACATAAAGATATAATTGCTAAAGCCGGAAAGAGCGGGTTTGTCAGAGTAAGAATTGATGGAAAAACCGTTCTTATCAACGAAGCTGAAACACTTAACAAAAATAAACGGCACTCTATCGAAATAGTTGTTGACAGGGTCGTTATCAATGATAATATCAGGCCAAGGCTAACTGACTCTGTGGAAACAGCTTTAAGAATAGGTGAAGGCAGAATTCTTGTTGCCGTTCCAACTCCTAACAATGAAAGGCCGGCAAAATGGATGCCGCTGCAAAAAGGCGATGTTTTATTTTCTAAAGCCTTCGCCTGCTCTAACTGTGAAGCAGGGGGCGAGTTTGAGCCTCTTGCTCCGCGGCTGTTTTCTTTTAACAGCCCCTATGGCGCTTGCCCTTGCTGCCATGGATTGGGCATAGATTTAAGAGATTTTTCGAATACATGCCCGGAATGCGGCGGAATAAGATTAAAACCTTACAGCCGAGCGGTTAAAGTTCGAGGGGTTACAATTGTTGAACTGACAAATATGTCGGTCGATGATTGTTCATGTTTTATTGAAAGTTTGGACCTTACTCCAACTGAAAAGAAAATTGTTGGTGAAGTCTGCAAAGAAATCAAAGCGCGCCTTAAGTTTCTTTCCGACGTTGGAATCGGTTATCTTACCCTTTCCAGGAAAAGTGGTTCGCTTTCCGGAGGAGAAGCCCAGAGAATCCGCCTCGCTTCGCAAATAGGAACCGGCCTGACAGGCGTTTTATATGTCCTGGACGAGCCGACTGTTGGGCTTCATTCGCGGGATAATAAAAAGCTGCTTCAAACGCTTGAACGTTTAAGAAAGCTCGGAAATACCGTTGTTATGGTGGAACATGACGAAGCTGCTATTAGAAAAGCTGATTATATAATTGATCTTGGGCCCGGCGCGGGAGTTCACGGTGGACGTGTTATTCACCAGGGACCTTTGAATGTTCTTTTGAAAAATAAAAAATCTGTTACCGCTGAGTTTTTAAACGGGAAACGGAAAATTTTCATGCCTGATAAACGGAGAAAACCCGAAAAGGGTAACTTCCTTAAAATCGAAGGTGTAAAACACAATAACCTGAAAAATATTTCCGTCAGGTTCCCGTTGAAATTGCTTACTTGTGTAACCGGCGTTTCAGGCTCCGGAAAATCGTCTTTGGTTAGCGATACTTTGCTTCCGGCTCTTAAAAATTTAATATATAAGTCGGAAAATTACCCGGGAGAACACAAAAAAATAACAGGGGTTGACAAAATTGATAAAGTTATAGTTGTCAATCAATCTCCTATAGGAAGAACTCCGCGCTCTAACCCGGCTACTTACACCGGCGTTTTTTCGCATATTCGTGAACTATTCGCCGGCATTCCGGAATCGAAAATTAATGGTTACGGACCGGGCAGATTTTCTTTTAATGTTTCCGGCGGAAGATGCGAAACTTGCTTGGGTACAGGCGTGAAAAAAATTGAAATGCATTTTCTGCCCGATGTTTACGTGACCTGTGAAGCTTGCGGAGGAAAACGGTACAACCGTGAAACTCTCGAAATTAAATACCGGGGCAAAAATATTTCGGATGTTCTGAATATGAATGTGGAAGAAGCTTTTACTTTCTTTCAGCGCGTTCCGAAAATTAAAAAAATTCTTGGCACGCTTGTCGATGTAGGCCTTGAATATATTAAACTTGGGCAGCACGCTACAACATTGTCCGGCGGAGAAGCACAAAGGGTAAAACTTTCCAACGAGCTCGCAAAGCGGGAAACGGGAAAAACTTTGTATGTTTTAGACGAGCCGACTACAGGCCTGCATTTTGCTGATATTGATAAATTGCTCAGCGTGCTGCAGAGGATTGTTGACCTCGGAAATACGGTTATTGTCATTGAACATAACCTTGATGTAATTAAGTGTGCGGACTACGTTATAGACCTTGGTCCGGAAGGCGGGGACGCCGGCGGAAAAGTTATCGCCGAAGGCTCTCCGGAAAAAGTCGCGCGAAACTCAGGAAGTTATACCGGCAGATTTTTGGCTCCTTTGCTGGAAAAATGATATAATTAAAGATTTATGGATTTATAGATGAATGGATGAAGTCACCCCTTGTCAAAAACTCGCCGCAGCGAGACGGGGAATTGAGGGGAATGTTATTCCAACATTCCAAAAATTTTATCACGCAAATTGTGTGGTCGGTAATCCAACAATCTAATATTTTAATTTCTTACAAGGAAAAAAATGAAAAAAGAAGGATTCTTTGAAAATTTTAAAACCGCTTTGATGAGCCCTTTAATGCATATTGCAGGGCACTTTTCACGCGATGTTGGCATCGACCTCGGCACCGCCAATACTATCCTTTATATCCGCGGTGAAGGTATTGTGCTTAATGAGTCGAGTATTGTCGCCATCCGAGTTGACAACCGTGAAGTTCTCGCTGTCGGCGATGAAGCCAAAAGAATGCTCGGAAGAACTCCCGGTTCAATTGACGCTATTCGCCCTATGAAAGACGGTGTTATCGCTGATTTTGATATCACTGAAGCCATGCTCCGTTATTTTATCAGGCGTGTTCATGATAGACGAACTCTTATTTCTCCAAGAATAGTAATTGCTGTTCCCTCCGGTATTACAGAAGTTGAGCGGCGGGCTGTTAAAGATTCAGCTGAAAGAGCAGGCGCGCGAAGAGTCTATTGCATTGAGGAACCTATGGCGGCGGCTATAGGTGTAGGGCTTCCCGTTCACGATCCCTCGGGTAATATGATCATTGACATCGGCGGAGGTACTACCGAAGTTGCTATTATGTCTATGTCAGGCATCGTTTTCTCCAGGTCCATCCGCGTCGGAGGAGATGAAATTGACGAAGCTATCGTTCATTATATGAAAAGGGTTTACAACCTGATGATCGGTGAAAGAACCGCTGAAGAAGTTAAAATTGCTATCGGTTCCGCGTACCCTCTTGATGAAGAACAAACTCTTGACATTCGCGGGCGCGACCTTGGCGCCGGCCTGCCAAAAACTGTTGTTGTTACAAGCCAGGAAATCCGACAGGCTATGTCTGACCCCGTTACAAACATTGTGGGAGCTGTCAGATACGCCCTCGAGCGGTGTCCTCCTGAACTGTCTGCCGACCTTATTGACCGCGGCTTGGTTCTTGCAGGCGGAGGAGCTAAAATGAAAGGTATTGATAAACTTATTGAAGAAGAAACCGGCCTCGCTGTCAATGTTGCGGATGATCCGTTAGCCGCAGTCGCTTTAGGCACAGGCAAAATTATTGAGAACGAAGATTTGTTAAGAAAAATCGCCATCACAAGCTTTTAAAAATTGGAGTAATGGATTAGCGAATTTTATTGATTAATATTCTTAACAATCCAAAAATCCGGCAATCCAAAAATCCAATAATCCTATGAAACATTTTATTTTTCTTTTTATTCTTTTCGTTTCTCTGGTTTCCGCTCAAGTAAAGCTCCCGGAGAATGTTTCTGCTTTTGAAGATTCTTCAAATGTTTGGTACCGCGCCCGGAACGACTGGGTTTCCGTCTATTCTAAAAACAAACGCCTCTCTTCTTTTTTAAACAAACTCACCCTTAAGGTTTTTAATAGAATTACTAATGAATTCCTGGATTATGTGCCGGAAAACTTTGAAGCGGAAATTTTTGTTCATCGCGACATTGGCGACCTAGCCTCTTTTCTTAAATGCGACCCTGTTGAACACAAACTAAAAAGATGGCAGAAAGACCCAACTCTTATGTCTTACCAGCTTGATAACAAAAACAGGTTCCGGCGCGCGCTTGTTTATGATGACATTCCTTTTATGATTACCCTGGCATTTTTAAATGCGGCTGATCCCGATGGAAAAATACCAATTGCATTAAAAATCGGACTTGCTCATTCCATGGAGCAATCTGTCACAAATATTATCAAAAAATCAATAAGCCAAAACGATTCTTTTTGGGTGCCACAGGAAACTTTTTTTGAATTTGAGCCTTATGAACAGGACGAAGAAATTTACTTGAACAAAATCTCCGGCACTTCCGCCGCCTGGGCTTTGTTTATCAAAAATAATTGTTCCGATACTGAGTTAAAAACCGCGCTTGCCGATGTTATCGGCGGCAAAGACATTTCCGCCGCCCTGGGCAAAACTCTTGAACTGGGAAAATACGACATTCTTCCCCGGCTGGAGGAAAAGATCAAAAACTGGATTATAAGCGATTTTCTCCCCGAAGGCAAAAAACTTCAATCGCACGGCATCGAGTTAAAACCGGTGGTTTCAGTTGCCCTTCCTTCATTAGCTGTCATATTTCTTATTTTTGCTTTTCTTTCCTGGATTAAACGTTCGATTTTGTAATCCTTCAAAAACACTCCAAATTTAATCGAGTAACCACCTTACTTTTTTTCTGGCGCAGTTTAGGTTATGAACATTTGTGTTGATAAGTGATTAGTAGTAGTCCCCCTTATCGCCTTGCAATTGCCTCAAAATTGACTTTTTAAGGGTCGGCTACTTAGAGATAGTAAAGCAGGACGTCCCGGCCTGCTTCCCTGTTGGACACTAATAACGCCGGTACATTGTTCGCATCGTTTTTTTGCTCACTTTTCGATTGGAGCTATTATTATCGCCGGCTAAACAGTCCGGGACGTCCTGTTTTACTTCGATTTTGCTTGTTTTTAGCAAGAAGTAGAAAATCGCAAATTTATGGGATTTGACCCATTTCGAGTAACGCCTACTTAGAAAGTGGCGAGGCTTTTTTTCCGCCAATCCTCACTAAAAAATTGATTGTTTTTGTAAACTACTTTTCCAAAAACGTCGTAGGTGTAAGTTACATTCGCGGAGGGGGCGTCCGCGCAACGTTAATCATTTGGTTTTCGGCGTCGCAAGAATAATTGACAGGCAAACAGCCTGCCCTATTTTCTCTTGAGTGAAAATTTTGTTTCACGGAGTTCTCAAAGTCCACAAAGTTTAAAAAAATTAGCAAAATGTTTATTGTTGGAATTTTGTAAATTAAATTGAAAGGAATTGTAAAATATGATATCATAATGCTTACAAAGATTATTGTTATGAAAAAGTATTTATTTTTGTTGTTAATTTTATCAGGTTTTGTTCATGCCGCTTTTCCCGCGCTTTTCCCGGTTGTTAAAGAAAAAAAATCCGGGGTCATCGATAAAACCGGAAAAGAAGTCTTGAACCCGAAAGCTCTCGCGGTTAAAGAGTTTGGCGAAGGTATTGCCGCATTTAAAGTTGATGAGAAATGGGGATTTGTTAATTTTGAAGGAAATATTATCTGCAAACCTGTTTATGAAGACGTCCGAAGATTTATTAACGGCGCGGCATGGGTTAAATCCGATGGTTTGTGGGGTTTGGCAGACAATACCGGCGCTAATTTATGCCAGCCGCAATATTCTGCTTACAAACCTTTCCATGAAAGTTACGCCGCTGTTCAAAAAGACGGAAAATGGGGGTACATTAATGAAAAAGGCAATGTGGTATGTGTCCCCCAGTTTGATGACACGCGGCCTTTTATCCGCGGAATTGCCTGGGTCAAAAAGGACGGAAAATGGGGGCTTATCAATAAAGAAGGAGCTTATCTCCATTTGACCCGCTTTAAAAAAACAACACCTTTTTCCGGGACAATCGCAGCCGTTAAGCTTGAAGACAACTGGGGCTTTATAAATAACAAAGGCGAAATTTTTATATCTCCGCAATTTAAAGAAGTAAAGCCTTTTAGAGAAAATACTGCTGCCGTAAAAGCAGGAGACAAATGGGGATATATCAAACCCGACGGGACTTTTTTGCTTAACCCTCAATTCCAGGCAGCAAATCCTTTTAGTGGTGGAATCGCTTCTGTTAAAATCGATGATAAATGGGGATACATAAATTCAAACGGGGATTTTCTTTGCACACCTCAATTTGATGAAGCCAGGAATTTTGCGGGGGATTTTGCATGGGTAAAAATTGAGGATAAATGGGGAATAATAGACAGAAAAGGTAAAATTATAAAAAATCCCCAGTTTGATGATGCAAGAAATTTTATGTTTAATGTCGCAATGGTTAAAATTGAGAATAAGTGGGGAATTGTTAATTCTAAAGGTGATTTTATTATAAATCCGTTGTTTGATGACTTTTATCCTTTTTTTAACGGTGTGTTGTTAGGAAAAATCGACGAAAAATGGGGGCTGTTTGATTTAAATGGAGAAAATATCTGCCCGCCCCAATTTGACAAAGTTGCCAGAACAAAACCTCAAAGAATATGGTCGAAAGCTGATAATAAATGGAAGTTATACAATTTTATATGGGTGCAGTTCAAAAGCAAATGGGGTTTGATAAGCAATGATGGAAATAAAATTATTGTTCCGCAATTTGATGAATACCTGGATTTTTCTGAAGACATAGCTGCCGTAAAATTTGAAGACCAATGGCGGTTTATTGATAATTCGGGAAAATTCATTTCCGAACTATTATTTGACAAAGTCCGAAAATTTTCCGGAGGGCTTGCCTGGACTGAAGTGGAAAAGGAAACCGGTTATATCAATAAAGAAAAAGGCGAATACGTTTGGGGTCCGTATGAATAATGCAAAGTTGGGAAGTTGGTAAGTAGTCGACCCTTTAAAAGTCAATAATCAAAGATTTCGGTTACATTTTTAACAGTCCGAGAACCGGCATCCGCCAGTCATGCGTCCTGTTTTACATTTTTTTGCAAGGGTTTCGCGAAGAACTCCTAAAACCTTGCAATATTTTTCACACTTTTCATAAGCCAATGTCCCATGAATACTACAAAAAAGCAGTTTTTATTGCTATCGGCGTTTCAGAATTAACCGATTTCGCCGGAAACGCGGCTGGCAAGCCGCGGCAACAAACGCGGAAAGATTTTGCGCAATAATAAGATACGCGGATGACTTTGTTTGTGTAACTCAAAAGGCAGAAACTGCAAAGAAAATCGAAAAAGCGCTGAAAAACAGATTCAATAAATACGGGTTGGAAACTCACCCGGCCAAAAGCAGAAGAATCAGTTTTGGACGCTATGAAAAGGAAAATGCCGGGCGACAAAACCGCCGTCCCAATACATTTGATTTTCTGGGATTTACACATTACAGCGACAAAACACGGAACGGGAAATTTAAGTTAGGAAGGAAAACGAGTCGAAAGAAGTTCGTAACTAAATGCAAAGAGATGAATCTGTGGCTAAAGAAGATAAGAAATAAAGAAAAGACAAAAGAGTGGTGGAAAACGTTAAGGTCAAAATTAAAAGGACATTTCCAGTACTATGGCGTAAACGGAAATTATAGAGAGATAGAAAGCTACTACAAAGAAACGATACGCTTGCTGCACAAATGGCTAAACAGACGAAGCCAGAAAAGAAAAATGAGCTGGGAAAAGTTTCTTTTGTAAAATTAAACCTGCATTTTTTTGGTTGCATTTAATCCCCGCTAATGCGGGACTTTCAGCAAAGAAATGTTGAAAATCCCGCAAGACAGTGGTTGATTGAAAAAATGAAGGCCATTGGTTAATAATTGTAGCCGACCTCGCTGAGGTCGGTTACAGAATATACCGTCCTTAATGAGAACGGCTCCAAAAGAAGCGAGAAAGCGTGCCATGCGTATGCTGGGTTACATAATTATCAGCTCGCCTTTTTTATCATCGATTTTTATAGCGCTGCCTTCCTGAATTTCCCCGGCAACAATTTTTCTGCCGATTTTAGTTTCCAGTGTCCTCTGGATGTATCGTTTCAAAGGTCGCGCGCCATAAACCGGGTCGTATCCTGTTTCCGCAATATGCTTTCTTGCCGCTTCTGTCAGTTCAACTTTGATATTTTTTTCGGCGAGCCGTTTTTTGAGTTCGTCAAGAAGCAGATCAACAATCTTTTCGATCTCTTCCAGCGACAGCGGTTTAAAAACAACAATTTCATCTACCCTGTTTAAGAATTCCGGCCTGAAACTTTGGCGAAGCAAGTTCAAGACCTGGTCTTTTGTTTCTTCGGAAATTTCATTTTTTTCTTTTATCCCTTCCAAAAGCAGCCCGCTGCCGATGTTCGACGTCATTATTATAACGGTGTTTTTGAAATCAACCGTCCGGCCTCTTGAGTCGGTCAGCCTGCCGTCGTCAAGAATCTGCAACAAAGTGTTGAAAACGTCGTGATGGGCTTTTTCGATTTCGTCAAACAGAATAACCGAATAAGGTTTTCTTCGAACCGCTTCCGTTAATTGCCCGCCTTCGTCGTAACCAATGTATCCGGGAGGCGCACCGATAAGCCTCGACACGGCATGTTTTTCCATGTATTCGGACATGTCAATTCTGACCATGTTTTCTTCAGAATCGAAAAGGGCTTCAGCGAGGGTTCGCGCAAGTTCTGTTTTTCCGACGCCTGTCGGGCCAAGAAAAATAAACGACCCGATAGGACGTTTGGGATCCTTGAGCCCTGACCGCGCGCGAATAACAGCGTCCGCAACCGCATCGACGGCTTCGTCCTGTCCGATAACACGTTTATGGAGTATACCGTCGAGATGGAGTAACTTTTCTTTTTCGCCTTCCATGAGCCGCGAAACGGGAATTCCTGTCCATCGGCTGACTATCGCGGCAATTTCTTCTTCGGTAACTTCTTCCTGAAGCAGTCTTTTTCCATTATGTTCCTGCTCCCGCTTTTCTTCTTCTTTAAGTTTGCTTTCAAGCTCCGTCAATTTTCCATACTTCAGTTCAGCGGCTTTATTAAGGTCGTAATTTCTTTCAGCTTTTTCAATTTCCAGGCGGGTTTTTTCGATATTTTCTCTTAAATATCTGATTTCCTGTATCTCGTCTTTTTCTTTTTTCCATTGGGCCTGAAGCGCAGTTTGTTTTTCTTTTTCGTCCGCAAGCTCTTTTTTCAGTGTTTCAAGCCGTTTTTTTGACGCCGCGTCTTTTTCTTTCTTTAATGCTTCCTGCTCAATTTCGAGCTGCATAACTTTTCGCGTTGCTTCGTCAAGTTCAGCCGGCATGCTGTCGATTTCCGTGCGGATAGTAGCGGCAGCTTCGTCCATTAAGTCAATGGCTTTGTCGGGCAAAAACCTGTCGCTGATGTAGCGGTGGCTGAGCACAGCCGCGGCCACAAGCGCGCTGTCCTGGATGTGCACGCCATGGTGAATTTCATAACGCTCGCGGAGCCCGCGCAAAATTGAAATCGTATCTTCAACAGAAGGCTGGTCAACCATAACCGGCTGGAACCGGCGTTCGAGCGCTGCGTCTTTTTCGATATATTTTCTGTATTCATCAAGTGTGGTCGCGCCTATACAATGAAGTTCTCCGCGCGCGAGCAATGGTTTAAGAAGGTTTCCCGCGTCCATGCTTCCTTCGGTTTTTCCAGCGCCGACAATATTGTGCAGCTCGTCAATAAAAAGAATGATTTTTCCGTCAGAAGACTGGATTTCTTTGAGCACAGCTTTCAGCCTTTCCTCAAACTCTCCGCGGAATTTCGCGCCGGCAACCAGCGCTCCCATGTCGAGGGCGAAAATAGTTTTATCTTTTAAATTTTCCGGGACATCCGCCTGAACAATTCTTCTTGCCAGGCCTTCAACAATAGCGGTTTTTCCCACGCCCGGCTCGCCAATAAGCACAGGGTTGTTTTTGGTCCTCCTGGAGAGAACCTGGACAATTCTGCGGATTTCGTTGTCACGGCCGATTACCGGGTCGATTTTCCCTTTCCGCGCGGCGGCAACCAAGTCTATCCCATATTTTTCAAGAACGTTGTAAGTGCTTTCGGGATTAGGATTATCAACTCTCTGGTTTCCGCGAATAGAAGTAATCGCTTTCAAAATCCGTTCATGGGTTAAACCGAACTGCTTAAGCAGCTTTCCGGTTTCCGTTTTTTCGCCTTCATCTATAAAAGCAAGCAAAATATGTTCAACGCTGACGTAATCGTCTTTGAGTTTTTCGGCGATAGTTTCCGCGCTGACGATAAGTTTGTTAAGTTCCGGCGAAATGTAAACCTGGCCGGCAGAACTTCCTGAAATTTTGGGAAGTTTATCTATAGTTTCGTTCAAAGCCTGAATGAAAGTTTTGACCGCCACACCCGACTGCTCAAAAATTAGCGACGCGAGACCTTCCGGTTGCTGTAGCAAAGCCAAAAGAAGATGAACTCCTTCAACCTGCTGCTGCCCGTGCCTTGTGGCAATAGACTGGGCTTCCATCAAAGCTGTTTGAACTTTTTCTGTCATTTTGTTTATATTCATATATTTATCTCCTAAAATTTCTGGCTCTGTGTAAAAATGAGTGGGTAAGGCTAAAGATTTATCCGTTTATTAGTTCGTCTTGGCACATTTGATATTTTCCCGAATTTCTTTTGTAGCCGACTTCGCGGAGGTCGGACTATTAATTCCTCTTTTTCTAAAAGGTCTAAGAATTCGGTGTATGCGTCCCGCAATGCCTGGATTCCGGTAAGTTCGGTGGATTGTAAGTCTTAGCAAGTCCAATTTTTATTTCCGACCTCAACGAGGTCGGCTACAAGACGCATGACAGCATTCTTGCTTACCCACTCATTTTTACGAGGATCCAAATTTCTTTTATAAGAGCAAGTTATGTGCCAAAAAATATTTTGGAGATTGAATGATTTAGTCAATTGGTGGTTTAGTCTACTGTTGTCAGGCCTGTCGAACTTGTCGGGCCTGCCAGACTAAGGATTTCGGCCTGCGGAAACTGTGCCTTTTTGCACCGCTTTTTGTGCTTTTTTGGCATTGTTAAAGCAATGTTTCTTATTTGTATGAATAGCGAATTATTTTTTTGTCTCCTTAAGAATAAATGCGTTCGTTTTGTGCAAAAAATCCTTTCTTATCTCCGGCGGGCACCGCTTTATCGTTTATCAATACTGTTGCATCAAGAACCACTGAATCAACACCTTTTTTGTAATTTATATAGGTTGTAGTTCCAGGACACATGGATGAAACGCCATAGACAATTCCCTTTATTGTGCTTTTTTAATTTCTTTGGTATAATATTAAGGTTAAAAGGCTGAAAAGTTGAAGACAGGAAGTCGAAACGTTATTTATGATTTAACTTACAAAACTCTGTGGCTCTGTGGCAAAAAAAGAAAAACAAAGAACAAAGTTCACGCTAAAGCTGTGAACTCCAACAAAATTATGATTGAAGTAATTACTATCCCCGTGGGTTTTTTAGAAACCAATTGCTATCTGCTTTACGATTCAGAATCTAAAGAAGCTTTTTGTGTAGACCCCGGCGGTGACCCCGAAAAAATTATTGAGGCGGTCGAAGATTCCGGTTTAACTCTTAAAGGTGTTTTGCTTACACACGGACACGGCGACCATATAGGCGGGCTCTCAAAACTTTTGGCTGAACATGATGTTCCGCTTTATGTTCACCCTGAAGATAAAGAAATGTTGGGCTGCCCGCATCAGAACCTTTCCGGGTCTATTGGGCTAAGCGTAACCGCGCCCCCAACAGATAAATTTGTTGAAGACGGCCGTAAAATTCCCTTCGGCAACACAGAAATTTCTGTAATTCACACACCGGGGCACACTCGGGGCGGTGTTTCATATTTTGTGCATCCCGATGGGGAAAATCCCGTTCTTTTCAGCGGCGATACTTTGTTTTATCTTGAAGTCGGACGAATAGATTTGCCGGGCGGCAGCTGGGAAAGCATGCAGGAATCCATTCGCAATAAATTATATGTTCTTCCTGACGAAACTACTGTTTATCCCGGCCACGGACCCGCAACAACAATTTTAAGGGAAAAACACAATAATCCTTACGTAAGGATTGATTAAATTTGTCCCGAGCGCACAAGCGCCTCGGGACAAATTTGCAGGCTGAAAATCCTTTTTTTGAACATTGCTCAAAAAAAGAATTTAATTAGCTTAACGAAGTTTTGAAAAAATGAAGTGCCTGTTAAAATTAATATCTAAATCCGGTTTTGTCGAATTCTGGCATTACCGCAGATTGCTTTGGGACCTTGTTAGCCAGGATTTTCGAAGCAGGTTTGCGGGTTCTGTTATAGGTGTTTTTTGGAACGTTCTTCAGCCGGCTGCCCAGGTTTTTATTTTTGCGGTTTTGCTTGCTAAAATTATCGGTTCAAAACTCCCGGAAGACGCTTTGCAGCGCCTTGGAAAAGTAGATGACCCTTTTGCAATGAGCATATATATTTGTTCCGGTCTGCTTGCATGGATAGTTTTCAGCGAAACCATTACCCGGACATCCACAGCTTTTCTAACCCACAGGGATCTGATAAAAAAAGTAGCTTTTCCCCATCCGCTGCTTGTAATGTACCAGGTAGTTAGCGCTACAATTACCCTTATAATAATGCTTATCCTTTTCCTGGCGTTCATAATTTTGTCAGGCCACCAGGTAGGCTGGTCAATGCTTTGGCTGCCTGTCATATTGATTATCCAGGCGTTTTTCATGTACGGCTTCGGGCTTTTCCTTGCAACCATCACTGCGCATTTCAGGGACATGCCCCAAATTATCGGGATTTTTCTCCAGCTTTGGTTCTGGCTCACGCCTATCGTTTATCAGCGAGACCTTATTCCGAGGCTGCTTCCTGGCATTGGCAAAACTTTTGTTCAGCTTAATCCTTTGTATCATTTAACTAACCTGTATCAAAATATTTTATGGAAACAAACTGTTTGGTTTGATTCTTTGCCAAACACATTTGTTCCCACGCAAGATAAATTTCTTTTAAAGATAGTTATAATGGCTGGTTTTACGGTAGTCCTTGTTGCCGCGGCTTCTGTTTTTTATCAAAAACTTAAAAAAGAGCTGCCGGACCAGATTTAAAATGCGAAGTTAGGATGTTGGGAAGTTGAGAAGGTGCGTTTATAAGAAAATAAAAATTTTGTGTAAATTTTGTGTTTTTCGTGGTTGAAAAATTATGGATCCTGTAATTAAAATAGAGAACTTGAGCAAAAGGTTTCGTGTTTACGACAAGCCCCTTGACAGGTTAAAAGAGTGGCTGACCCCCCGCGGAATGTCCTACCATTGGGCTTTCTGGGCTCTCCAAAATATTAATTTGGAGGTAGAGCCTGGAACCGCGCTCGGTATTGTGGGCGCGAACGGAGCAGGCAAAAGCACCTTGCTGAAAATTCTTTGCGGAACGCTTTCGCCTACTTCGGGTTCTATAAAAACCAACGGAAGAATTACAGGGCTTTTGGAACTCGGCTCAGGTTTTCATCCGGAATTTACCGGAAGACAGAATATTTTTCTTAACGCAAGGCTGCTTGGCTTGTCTGACACGGAAATAAAAGAAAAAGTTCCTTCAATTATTTCTTTCGCGGAAATAGGGGACTTTATTGACCATCCAATAAGAATTTATTCAACAGGAATGATTTTGCGGCTCGGGTTTTCTATAGCTGCCAATATTGACCCCGACATTTTAGTCATTGACGAAGCTCTTGCCGTTGGCGACGCGTATTTTCAGCAAAAATGTCTTCGGCACCTGAAAACTTTCCGGGAAAATAACGGCACCTTGATTTTTGTCAGCCATGACCCCGGCGCTGTTAAACTCCTGTGCGACGAAGCAATTCTTCTTAACGAACATCAAATAGTCGAAAGAGGGAAACCTGAAGATGTTTTAAATTATTATAACGCTTTAATTGCGCGCCACGTTTCCGACGCCGCTTCCTTCAGAATAGAAAAACAGAAAGATAAAATTAAGCAGCCCGCAGCGCAGCGGTCAGGAACCTTTGACGCACTGTTAACAAAAACCGATATCCTTTTGGAGGGATCTTCCACCAGAACAGTTGTCTCGGGAGAAAATGTAAGTATTAATGTCGAGGCAATTGCTTTGTCAGATATAGAAAAGCCGACCATGGGAATAGCTATTCGCGACAGGCTGGGTTACGAAATTTTTGCTACCAACACTTATATTCTTGAAAAAAGTTTGCCGGACTTGAATGCAGGCGACAGGATAAACGTCTTATTTAACGTTCCAATGAATATTGGCGCGGGAGATTATACTGTAACCGCAGCGATTCATACCGGCATGGATCATCTTGATAAATGTTTTGACTGGGCGGATAAGTTTATCGCTTTTAAGGTTTTGCCGGAGACAAAAGCGAGCTGCAGGGGCGTGGCTCGGTTGCCCGCAACTGTTGAATCAGACATTTCAAAAGCTGATTTAGACAAACCTAATGAATTATTATCATCAATTTTTGGCGATGCACCCGCCGCTATAAACCTGAATGATGATTCGAGCTCCTGGCTGTTTTCCGGATGGCATCCTATTGAACAGCTTGATGGGGAACCTGTTTGCTGGTCAAAACCTTCCGGAACTTTTCTTCTTAAACCGGGGGCAAAACTTTTTGTTGAGCTTACAGTAAATCCCGCGCAATGCGATAATTCAACTTTAAAAGTTTCTTTGCTTGGCAACGGGAAATTTCTCGCGGATTACGAAGTTTCGAGCTCTTGCTGGCAACAAGCTGAATTTGAAATTCCTGAGGACCTGATCGGAAAAGTTACAAGGTTTTCGCTGCAAACAGAAGAAGCCTTCGTCCCGGCAAAAGTTTATGGAACAAACGACCGCCGCGAGTTGGGAGTTATGGTAAAAAAAATCTGGAGCGTTTGATTAAATTCTTTATGAAAAAATTAATTTTAATTCCGGTAGTGTTAATTCTTTTTTCTGCTTTGCTTATTTATGCCCGCGCAGATAAAGATACTTTAAGAACCAAAATAAGATACCAGGCAGAAGTTGTAGGTGTTAATCTTTCAAATGTTTGGACTCGTGTAGATTACAACAGGTTTCTTGTAATTCTTGGAGGAACTTTAGGCTCTACACAAGAGCTTCACACGCTTTTTCAATCTTTTGTAGGATTGGATCCCAGCCTTAAACGAGTGGAGCAAACTATAATCACACCCCAGAAAAACCCTTATCCGAGATGGTTTAACGTAGGTTATGATCCCTATAAAGAAGCGGAAAAAGAGAAGAAGAAAAAGAAAGAAACGAAAATAAAACAACACTAATCAATTTAGCAAAAGCAATGTTTGAAATTTAGCCCACGGAACACGTGGATTAATACGGAATTTTTTTAACAGGAATTTTGAAAAGATCATTGTTTTTGGACTTTTACAAATTAAAATAGATTTATTATCTGTATAAATCCGTGTTTTCCGTGGGCAATAAAAATTCTGTAGAATTGTATTAAAACTAATCATACTCAACTTTTCCTCTTAAAGATTTAATCCGGCTTTGCTTTTTTTTGCTTTCCAATCTTTTTTCTATTGAAGCTATTGTTGGTTTTGTGGGTTTCCGTTTTCTTCTGGTTGTTCCAGCTTTTTTTATCAAGCCCTGTAACCTTGCAATCGCCTCTTCTTTGTTCTTTTTTTGCGCGCGAAATTTTTGAGCTTTAATAATAATTATCCCCTCATTTGTAACGCGCCTGTCTTTTAACTTTAATAATCTTCTTTTGTAAAAATCGGGAAGTGACGAAGCATTAATATCAAAACGCAGATGAACCGCGGTTGAGACTTTGTTTACGTTCTGCCCTCCGGCGCCCTGCGCGCGAATGGCGGTTATTTCGATTTCTTCATCGGGAATAAAAACTTTTTTAGAAATTTCCAGCATTTGCAGCGGAGTTTATTTTCGCGCAAAGACACATAATTCGCAATTCAATGTAGGCGCGGTTTGCCAGCCGCGTTAACGCCGATGGCAATCGGCGGCTACAACTTTAACGACATTTTAATGTTGACATGACAGTAGCCTAGTACATTGTAAAACTTAAAGGTTCTCTTATTCAACTCCAGTGGTGTTGAATATTTATAGAAAATTGTTTTAAGAAATGCCTCTTTCCTCGTTTGTCCCGGGAATAATGTTGTCGAGAAGAAGGGCAATGATACCGCCAACCGCCATATGGGTGCTGAACACGGCACGGACGATGTCAAAAACTATTTTTTTCACACCGGCTTCTCCCCAAAGGTCAGGGGCAAGGTTTGCCGCGTAGTTTCCTACTCCAAGCCCCATCAGAAAAGCGAATCCGACGATCATAATATTTCGCTGGGATTTCAGGTCAGCTTTGCTAAGAATTTGAATTCCGAGCGCGCCAATCATGCCGAAAAGGGCGATATAAGCCCCTCCGATGACCGCCGACGGCATTGTAGCGATAAGCGCGCCCAGCTTTCCTAAAAGGGAAAAAACAATAAGGATAACTGCGGCAATCATGACAACAAATCTCGAAGCAACTTTAGTAAGCCCTACAAGGCCGATATTTTCTGTATAAGAAGTTGAGCCGGCGCCTCCGAAAAATCCTGAAATCATGCAGCCCAAGCCTTCCGCTCCAATACCTTGGCTTATTGTTTTTTTGTCGGGCATATCGATCCCCGCGGCTTCTGAAACCGCAAAATAATCTCCCACAGATTCAATAATTGAAGCAAGGTAAGCGGCAAGTATAGCAAAGAAAGCCGGCAGAATCAGACTCCAGTCTGTAGAAAAACCGTACCTAACAAAAAAAGGTTTTGGAACGTTTACCCATTGAGCAGCGCCAATAGCCGAAAAGTTGACGAAAGCTCCGCTGTCTTTTCCGACAACTCCGGCAACAGAAAGCAAAAGGCAAACGGCATAACCGATAACCACAGCGGAAAGAACTGAAAAAATTCTTGCCTTGCCTTTAATTATAAGAGAAAAAATAAAAATCAGGGAGACAACAAGCAAAGAAATAAACCAGTTTTTTGAAGCGTTGCTTACCGCGACAGGCGCCAAACTGAAACCGATAAGCATAATAGTCGGTCCGATAACAACAGGCGTAATAATTTTCCTGAGCAGGCCTATGAACCCACCATAGCCGATAATAAGTTCAATAGCGCCTCCCAGTATCAGCGCCGTGGCAAACAAGCTCATGATCTGCGGGCCGGTTCCTCCGGTGCTTGTTACAAAACCGGCAATAGCAAAAACCGGGCACAGAAATGAAAAGCTCGAGCCCTGCACAATAGGAAGACGCGAACCGAAATATAGCTGGATAAGAGTGGCAACGCCCATTCCGAGGTAAACGCTATTAACAAATGTACCGATAGAAGGGCTCCCCTCGCCAAAGATTGTGGGACCGAGAAGCAGCGGCACAAGAGTTGTCGCGCCCCAAAGAGTTAACACATGTTGAAAACCAAGCCCTAAAGCTATACCAAAAGAGGGTTTGTCCTCTATGCCGTAAATGAGGTAATTGGATGTGGAGTTGTTATTATTCATGTGGCGCTGAATTCTTTTGTCAGGTGTTTGAAAGCTTAATCTTCCTTCCTGAGAGCCACCATCATATTCCAATCACCTATTGCGCAAAGTTCTTCATTTTGATTGAAGACTTTGATTTCGGAAGATACCAGCCCTGCTTCGTCGGACAATTTCCGTTTGTTTTTGACATCAACTGTTGCCCAAATAGTATCACCCGGAAAAACCGGTGTTCTAAACTGCCACGAGGTTTGCCGCAGCGCTATTGTGCTGCCGTCAACATAGCCAACTTTATTAATGAGTCCAACAGCATATGACACAACAAGCATGCCGTGGCATACGCGTTTTCCGTAATGCCAGTTTTTCGCGAATTCTTCATCCATGTGAAGAGGGTTCATATCGCCGGACAGCGTGGAAAATAGCATTAAATCCGCTTCTGTGATCGTACGAGCGCCGGTGCGAAAACTCGCGCCTACTTCATATTCCTGAAAATAAAGACAATGTGAGCTTATACTTTGTTTCATAAAAATTATTACAGATAATTTTTAAATGGCACAAAAAATTCTTCCGCAGAAATAATGTCGTTGATTTTTTCTACCGCGGAACCTGTCATGAACAAACCTTCGTCAACTTCTCCAAAGCACGTTTTAAGAAGTGCGTCTGCTATGCAAAAGTTTGCTTTAGAGGCCTGGCAGCCCCGCAAACATTGGAAAGGACAGCCAAATGGAATTTTTTCTCCTCTAATCAGTTTCTCGGACAGAGGTGTCCGCAAAACTTTAACGGGCATGCCTACCGGGCTGTCCATGATAATTATGTCTTCGGTTTTCGCTTTTAAATATACTTCTTTTGACTTAATGTCTATGCTTGCTTCTTCTGTGCAGATGAACCGCGTACCGATTTGAACGCCGTCGAAACCCATTTCAAGCATTTTCAAGACATCCTCGCAATTTGTAATTGCTTCTGCTCCTAAAAGAGGGACACGGCAACCGTATTCCGCTTCATATGGAGCAAGAGCTTGCTTGACATCTGTTAAAATTGAGGACAGAGGAACTTTTGACGGCTCTGCAAGCTGCTCGCGTGTAAAAGCCATGTGCCCGCCGCAATAAGGGCCTTCAACTATTACCGCATCCGGCATTTTTTGATAGCGGCGGTGCCATGTCCGCAAAATCAAATTCATGGCACGGCCTGAAGAAACTACAGGAACAAGTTTTATATTTGAACCGGAGGTTAACTCCGGAAGGTTTAGCGGCAGACCTGCTCCGGATATAATCATATCTACATTTTCTTCAACACAAGTCTTAACAATATCATTGTAGTTTGAAATAGCAACCATTGCGTTGATAGCAAGAATGCCATCAGGGGCAAGTTGCCTGGCTTTCTGTATTTCTTCTTTTAAGCTCTTGTTGGATTCCTTAATATAATCAACCATTGAGCCTTCAATTGACCCGAGTCCAACGCTCGAAATACAGCCAATAGCCCCCGCGCGCCCAACAGCCGCGGCAAGGCCTGAACGCGCAATCCTTACTCCCATTCCGGCCTGAATTACCGGGATAGGAACAACTAGATCTCCTATTATAAGTGGCTTAATATTTATTCTCCAAGTATTGTTTGCCTGGTTCCGGCGAACTTAACCCCACGTTATTCTGCCATACTGCAAGCTTAGAGTAACAACCGTTTTAACGAATTGCATAATATTATACAATTTTGTCTCTTTAGAGTCAAATCTATCTTTTATTTTTTGTTATAATTTCGGCTCCTCGTAAAAATGAGTGGGTAAGCAAGAATGCTGTCATGCGTCTTGTAGCCGACCTCGTTGAGGTCGGAAATAAAAATTGGACTTGCTAAGACTTACAATCCACCGAACTTACCGGAATCCAGGCATTGCGGGACGCATACACCGAATTCATAGACCTTTTAGAAAAAGAGGAATTAATAGTCCGACCTCCGCGAGGTCGGCTACAAAAGAAATTCGGAAAAATCTTTAGCCTTACCCACTCGTTTTTACGAATAGCCATAATTTCATATGGGAATTACTAATTTTTTAATTATCTTTACTTCTCTTCTTTCCATTTCTTCTATTTTTTCCTTGACACGCCATGTTTTTATATGATATAATGTATAAGCGACATTTATAAATAACATATAATTTAAATTGATTATGGAACCTAACTATAAAGAACCTTTATATACGATAGGTATTGCGGCAAAACTGCTTGGTGTTTGCCCGGCCACACTAAGGATTTGGGAAAAAAATGATCTTATTAATCCAAAACGGCTTGGTAAGAACAGATATTATTCCAAAGCGGATTTAGATCAATTAGAGCATGTTAAAAAACTTATTCAGGAGAAAGGAATCAATATTGAAGGTGTGAAAGTTATATTGAAAACTACTCCATGCTGGGAAATTAAAAATTGTCCTCCGGAGATCAGAAATCCTTGTCCGGTTTACAAGAAACAATCGAAATAGCAGGTTGTTTAGTTTTTTAGTTGTATCACTTCTCGGGATATTGAATTGATTCTTTTCTGAATTCAACTTGTATAAAACAAAGTGCTTGACATTTAAACAATTACGTGATATAATGTATAAACATGGTTGGCGAATAACGTTATATTATATTTATAAGGCACAACGTTGGGAAACAACGACATTTTTACAATATTCAGAAATTCCGTTGGCAGAGAATCTTGAAATTCATGCTTTTAGTTACGCCAAATACCGAAAAAAACAACAAATTAAAAATCGGACTTATTTTTTTCCCCTTAATCCTTAATATTATTTAACTACAACAGAGGTATAAAATGAAAACACAATTTACAAAATGGTTTTGCTTTACAGCAATTCTCACAACAGTTTTATGGATTTCAACTTCGACTTTGATGGCCATGCCCGCGAATCCTGACGAGTTGGAAGTAAAACAGCCTGACGGAACTGCAATTAAAATCCATTTGCGCGGCGACGAATGGCAAAACTGGATTGAAACGGTTTCGGGCTATACTATTGCCAAAAGCGAAGATGGAACGTGGCGTTATGTTTCAAAATACCAACGCGGAAAAAGCAGCAGAAATTCCGTTCCGGTTTTTGTTTCAAAGTTTGCGCACGAAACTCCCCCTATGGAGTTGGCAAAACATATTCGTCCGGAAGCTCCCGCGCAAAGCCTTGCAATTGAGCAACCCGGCGACCTTCCTTCTATGGCTCCGTTCGGCCCTTTCAGCGGTCCGATTTTATTTATTTTAGCCGAATTTGATGATGAATCAGGAACAACTACTGAAGCAAGTTGGGCTTCGTTCATTAGCAGCTCTATCGCTGACTTTTACGACAAAGGAAGCTATGGAGATGTAACTTTAACTCCTGCAACTGAATCTTCAGGAACTTCAAACAACGGCGTGATAAACTGGGTAAATGTCGGTACAACTCATCCGAATACCGGAAGCGGTACCGGCACGGCTAACAAACAGATTACCAAAAACGCGATTATCGCTGCCGACCCTTTTGTTAATTTCGCGGCGTATGATACTGACAGTGACGGATATGTTGACTCTGATGAACTGGCGATAGTTGTAATTGTTGCGGGTTATGAGCGCTCTTACAGTTCGGCTTACTCGCCCAGCGTATGGGGGCATAAATGGTCATGCTCGTCCATAGGCGCTCCGGTTGTTGACGGAAAAACTGTTGCCGATTATCACGGCGGCACGGGCGGATACGCGCAATTCGGGGAATTACACAGAAGCACTGCCGGAAACTCTCACCAAGCTACTATGGGCATTATGGTTCATGAGCTTGGCCACTTGATTTTTGGGCTGCCGGACCTTTATGACACAGATTATTCTTCAAGCGGTATTGGCGGTTGGGGAGTTATGGGCGGTGGCTCCTGGGGAAGAGCTGACTCTGATACTTATTCAGGCGCCACTCCGGTTTTGCCCTGCGCCTGGACAAAATACGACCGCGGCTGGGTTAACGGTTCAGAAGGCATAGGTGTAGAATCGATTACTGCAGCAGGAGACGGTTCCGCTTCGCAGGCCAATTCTGTTTATAGAGCTTCTACAGGCGATTCGGAAGAATTTTTTCTTGTGGAAAACCGCAGGCCTGTTGGCTACGATGCCGGGCTTCAGCGCTGGATAGGAACCAGCTTCGGCGGACTTGCCATTTGGCATGTTGATGAGGGCGAGCCTGACAACGCCGATGACACTCACCGCTTGGTTGACCTTGAAGAAGCCGATAATACCATTATGGGAAGCGGCAAAGGTGAAAGTACGGATTTGTGGTTTTCAGGAAACGCCACTGTTTTTGATAATTCTTCTTCGCCTAACAGCAAAAGGTATGGCGGAATTGCGACACAAGTTGACATCCGCGACATATCTGCCGCGGGAACTGTCATGACTGCTAATTTTGTGCCTGAACCGGGTTTTGTATTTTTGGTTTTTAATTTTCTATTTTTGATTTTTGCCCGGCGAAGCGTTATTTGAATTCTGTTCCTTCCAACAGTTTAATGTCGGCATTTATTTGATACAAAAAATGAAGCAACAATGATAAAAAACACTATTTTATTTCCTATGATAATCCCTGTCTGCTGCTCGCAACAGCAAATTCCCGGGCGGTCACTTTACTTCAAGTTGACGACTTCGATGACGGAACAGTAATGGGATGGAGCGAAGGTGGAGGAAGCCTAACCCGCCCGTTAATATTGACTCCGGAGACCCGGCAGGAACTTATGACAACTATCTTCTTAACGAATCCAGAGGAGGCGGGGCGCAGGAAGTAAAATGGTGATGTTTAATACGGTTCAATGGATCGGTAATTATATTGCTGAGGGTGTTGCGCAACTCAACTCTGATATGGCCAACTTCGGGGGCTCCCCTCTTTCTATGCGAATCGCTATACAAGGAAGCGGAACTCGTTATGGTTCGACAACGGCCGTGAATTTACTTGCAGGCTCTGGCCAATGGCAACAGGTGAGTTTCGGCCTGGAGGACTTGTCTTCCACAGAATCAGCCTCTTTCCATTTTTTAACGGTGTTCCGGGAAAGATTGTATTTTTTAGCAAGAGCGTTTACGCTCAAATCAGACTTTTTAATTTCCCGCCTGATTGCGGGAGTAGTACGTGCGTTTTTATGTAATATAGTTTTCATACGTTATATATTATATTACATAACGTATCGTAAGTCAACAGATATCAGTATCATAAAAAAATAACTTTTAGATGCCGCTCAAGAATGTTTTCTGTAACATTTTTAGCAACTATATCTTTATTCTCTTTTAGAGCGTCTAAATATTTATCACCGAGTTCTGCGGCAATTTTATATCCAACGTGCAATAATTGCCTGAAACTTTGATTGTAATTTTCGTTTGTTCTGTCATGCCGTAATGACTCTACATATTTTTTGGAATCCCAGGAATCTACCTCTTCCGGCTTTGGCAACACTTCATGGTCAATATCAATAACTGTTGCATAAGGAGCTGCGAGTTCATCGTAGCGGTCAAAAGCTTTTTTATAAATTTCTTTTGTCATTTCCAATGCTTCACCCCCGGATTCGGCAAGACCGATAAGTTCTTCAAGCCAAGTCGTACCGGCAGTTTTAACATGAACTCCGGTATTATATTTTTTTATGGCTTTATTGATTGCCGGATAAATAGCAAATTTATCACTACCGGAATGAACACTTAATTTTAGCCCTCCATTTAACCCGAAATTTTTGATTGCGAATTGAATTATTTTTAAATCATCTTCAAATTCTTTTGCAAACTGCGCTACATCGCCAACATATTCCACTCCTTTATTAAATCGTCCTGAAAATTTCGGAGCAATTGTTTGTGCAGGAATTTTTTCGTCAGCTATCATCGCAAGAATAAAAAGTAATTCAAGCGGAGTTTGCGGTTCTTCCGTTTCATCCATCGAAACTTCGATGATAGAATTGTTTTTTGCTTTTTGTGATTTGGTATTATTAATATGCCGATAAATTTTACCTGCTTCTTTTACTGCAAACAGATATTTCTCGGCAATAATTTTCAGTTCGGTTTTTGAAGCGGAAAATTCTTTAGCAAGTGTTTCGTATTCTTCAACAAAATCTTTCACTTCTCTTGCTTCCGCTTTTTTACCAATATAATCCGCAACATCAAGTGTAAAAAAATCGCTGGAATTGATAAACTTATCCACACAGCTTAAATTAATATGATCAGCGTCAACAAAATATGCCCCTTCCCATTTCGCCTTTGCTACAGCTTTGTCCGCTTCTTTACGAACATCCGAAGGTTCCGTTTTAATAGTTAAATGTTCACGGTTGGATTTGTTCCAAACAGGAGTGATTTCTAATCCAAACTTTTTTGCTTCTATAAATGCGGCAAGTTGTGCACTGCCCTGGCAGCCGAATCGGTCGCCAATTCCAAATGAGTATTTTGATAGTTTCATTATTATTTAATTATTATTTATTTTCATTGCTGTCCAAAATAAAAAAATCCGGAAAATAAAGTTTAGAATTTAAAGGCATTTTGGACTGGTTTTTTCAATTTTTCATTTTAATCCCTATTAATAAAGTTTTTGTAAAATATTCGCTGTCAAATTGTAGCCGACTTCGTTGAAGTCGGATTATTTTTTTCCGCGGTCAGCGACCGCGGCTACAGTTTTTTTGCAAATTTTTTGCAAATTGTTTTTTGTTTATATCCTCACTCCGGGTCGGAGTGAGGTACCATGCTGTAGCCGACCTCGCTGATGTCGGAATTTTTTATCATAGACACGAAAGGAATCGTATCTTACTTTTTTTCGGACGCCGGGGACGGCGTCCCTCCAGCGACCATTTCCGCGGTCAACTCCAGCATACGCGGGGCGCGGTGACCGCGGCTACAGTATTCGGTAGTTCGTAGTCAGTGCGAAGCGTCCGCCACAGGCGGATAGAAATTTGTAATTTGGTTTTTGTTTAGGTCAATTAGAGCAATTAGAGATTTTTATTTGATTTGCAGCCACAACTTTCTTACAAAGATTTCGTCCATATCGAGACTACTTTTTAAATCCTATTTTGGACAAGTATGATAATTGTTATTTTTTTAAAATGCAAAACCGAAGTAAAACAGGACGTCCCGGACTGTTTTTCCTGCGTAAAATTGTTTCACAGGATATTTGGCTTTATTGGTTTTCGTCTGATAAGCAGTCCGGGACGTCCTGCTTTACTACCTTTTCGCGCATTTTCTATTTATCATAAACGAAAGTATAAGTAACTATTTCGCCTTTTTTGTTGAAAAGTTTGTAAGTTTTCGTAAACGTACTTCCTACTTTGCTTGAAGTATAGCGGTAGAGAATGTCTTTGCCGATTTTCTTAATTGTCCCTTCAGCATAATCATCTTTCCATTTTAATTTTTCTGTTCTTTTCTTGCTTTTCTTTTCGAAAAGCTTCAAACCTTTTGCTCCTTTCTTCAGTCATTGAAGGGACTTCTATTAACTCGCCGTCCTTTCCGACAAGATATGAGATTTGAATAGAACTTTTACGCTCGAAACCGAAAGCAAAAATTGAGATCGCACATATTACCGGAAGTAAAGTTATTAGATTTTTCATACTCCTCCTTTCATTAAAATTTGATTTGTCCTTACAACTATTATATCAAAAATTTGGAAAAAACAAATTAATCAATTGTTTTCAGTTATGAAAATGGTATAATATCAAATATGAAAAAATTAATCTTCACTATCTTTTTATTTATGGCTTTGCATTGCAGCGGAATTAAAGACGCGGAGTTTTCCTTTATATCAAACGGGAAAATTAAACTTGGAGTTATTACGAATTACGGCGCCGTAATAGGATATTTTTCGAAAACTTCTTCTGAAAAAAATTTGATTAACTCTTTTGATGCAGGCAGAGAAATTCAACAGTCGTTCTATGGCGACACTGACGGTTCCCGCTGGCCGGGAAGCCCGAATTCAGAATGGAGGTGGAACCCTGTCCAGGGCGGAAGCTGGCAAAACGACAAACCGGCTCTGCTGGAATTTAAAAATACTGGCAACAGCATTTACGCAAAAGTTCATCCGCGAAACTGGGCAGGCAAGCAGCTATTAAAAGACGTGGTTATGGAAGAATGGATAAGGCTCGAAGGAAACCTCGCCCACATCAAATTTAAATTCAGTTATACAGGAACAAACATTCATAAAAAAATACACCAGGAATTGCCGGCAGTTTTTATTGATGCTAATTACGAAACTTTTGTTTATTATGAAGGAGAAAACCCGTGGGCCGATGGCTCGCTTAGTAACAGAGTGCCCGGGTTTCCAAACGAGTCAGCTAATTGTCCTGAAAACTGGGCGGCTTATGTAAAAGACGGTTACGGTATTGGCGCTTATTTTCCCGGCTCGGAACATGTAACTCTTTACCGGTATGTGGAACCTAATCAGCCGCCGGAAGTTTCCTGCTCGTATTTCGCGCCGCTGGGAAGTATGTCGGTAACTCCAAATATGGAATTTGAATATGATGTTTATTTAACCATAGGAAAAACAGAAGAAATTCGCGAAAGATTTTATAAAATTCATTGTGAATCAGAGTCGTTTTGGAATAAAATTCTGAAGTTTTTTTTCTAAAAGAGAGAAAACTAATTATTTTTTATAAATTATTCTGCTTTGAAAAATTAATCGTACTGCCCCAAAATCGTACTGCAATAAAAATAATAATCGTCCTGTTAAAATGAAAATTAAAAACTTAAAAACCGAATACAAAACGAATCCGATTGGAATAGATGTTCTTGTCCCGCGATTGAGCTGGCAAATTGTTTCTGAAGAAAAAAATGTAATGCAAACAGCTTACCAAATTCAAGTTGCTGATCCTTGTGGAAATTTAATTTGGGACAGCGGAAAAGTTTCGTCTGATAAATCTGTTCACGTGGAATACGATGGCCCCGCGCCAAAATCATCACAAAGATATTTCTGGAAAGTTTGTGTTTGGATAAATGAAAATGAGTTCGCGTGGAGCGATTCCGCTTTCTGGGAAATGGGATTGTTGGAAAGCACCGACTGGAAAGCTGAGTTTATTCATCCTCTTATTGAAGAAGACATTTCAAAAGCCTGCCCTTGCCCGGTTTTACGAAAAAAATTCAGTCTTGACAAAAAAATAAAATCTGCGAGAATTTACGCGACCGCTCTCGGGCTTTACGAACTGAAACTAAATGGTAAACGAGTAAGCGACGCTCTTTTTACTCCGGGCTGGACTTCTTACAATAAACGGCTGCAATATCAAACTTATGACGTTACTGATTTATTGAATAAAGGCGAAAATGTTGTTGGCGCGACTTTAGGGGATGGCTGGTTTAGAGGTCATCTTGCCGGATGGGTAAAAGAAAATCGGAATCATTACGGAAAAAAATTAGCCCTGCTTACTCAATTAAATATTGAGTTTGAAGACGGAACTACGAGGGAAATTTGCAGTGATGAAACTTGGCAAAGCACTACCGGTCCTATTCTTGCTTCCGACATTTATAACGGAGAAACTTATGACGCACGATTAGAAGAAATTGATTGGAACGATTTTAAAAAAGTAGAAATCATTGATTTTCCGAAAAAAGTGTTAATCGCGCAAACTGCTCCGCCGGTTAAAAGAATTCAGAAAGTTGAACCTATAGAAATCATTAAAACTCCTAAAGGCGAAACCGTTTTTGATTTTGGCCAAAATATGGTTGGATGGGTGAAGTTTAAAGTCAAAGGAGAAGCGGGGGACAAAGTAATTTTGCGACACGCGGAAATTCTTGATGAAGATGGAAATTTTTATATCGATAACCTCAAGGGCGCAAAGCAAACTATTGAATATATTTTAAAAGGCAGCAAAGGAGATGAAATATTCGAACCCCATTTCACTTTTCAGGGATTTCGTTATGTTGCTGTTGATGAATTCCCCGGCGAGCCGAAATTAGAAAGTTTTACCGGAATTGTTGTTCATTCTGATATGAAAATAACCGGAACTTTTGAATGCTCTAATCCACTTATTAATAAACTGCAACAAAATATTTTATGGGGACAAAAAGATAATTTTCTTGATGTGCCGACTGATTGTCCACAACGTTCTGAACGATTAGGCTGGACAGGCGATGCGCAGGTTTTCGCGGCGACAGCTTGTTTCAATATGGACACCGTTTCATTTTTTACAAAGTGGCTGGGAGATTTGTCGGCTGACCAATTTGAAGATGGTTCCGTAACTCATATTGTTCCATATATTCCAGTACTTGGCGAAGGAAGCGCCGGAAGCGCTGCCTGGGCAGACTCGGCTACAATTGTTCCGTGGGTTATTTACAAATCTTACGGCGATATTCGTATTCTTGAAAGTCAGTATGAAAGTATGAAAGCCTGGGTTGATTTTATGAAGAAAAAAGCTGGCGAAACTTTTCTTTACACGAGCGGGTTTCATTATGGCGACTGGCTCGCTTTTACGACTGAACGTTCTGATTATCCCGGCGCGACGACGGAAAAAGATTTAATTTCATCCGCTTTTTTCGGGTATTCGACGAGCTTGCTTATAAAAGCGGCGGAAGTTCTCGTCAAAAAAGAAGATGTTGAATCTTATAAAAATTTATTTAAAAAAATTAAATCGGCTTTTCAAAAAGAATTTGTAACACCGAACGGGCGGCTCGTGTCGCACACGCAGACCGCGTATCTTCTTGCGCTCGCTTTTGATTTGCTTGACGAGGATAAACGTTTGCGTGCCGCTGAGTATCTTGCCACTGATGTGAAAAAATTCGGGCATATAACGACGGGGTTTGTCGGCACGCCTTTTATTTGTCATATTCTCACAAAATTCGGCTATAACGATTTGGCGTATATGCTTTTAAACAGAAAAGAATATCCTTCATGGTTGTATCCAATTACAAAAGGCGCTACAACTATCTGGGAACGATGGGACGGCATAAAACCTGACGGGAAAATTAATACAAAATCCGCTTTTTCA
>Ga0190284_1000208_pt1 | contig 42036 bp, 41 predicted proteins | sample 48691812_MG_FD_161668 | JGI IMG/M metagenome (GOLD analysis project Ga0190284, IMG submission 161668) | Hydrothermal vent microbial mat bacterial communities from Southern Trench, Guaymas Basin, Mexico - 4869-18-1-2_MG | ecosystem: Environmental > Aquatic > Marine > Hydrothermal vents >...
TGGGGTTGGGCAGCTACAAGACAGCCTGGGCGATGCTCCATAAACAAGGCCTTAATCGCTGTGGCAGCCGAGGCGGCACCCGGTAGGGGTAAAACGATTGGTCGAATCAGGCTGCGTCATATTCCCGCCTGCGCGGGAATGACAAAGAAAAGAAAAACAAAAAAAACATGGGCGAGACGCCCGCGTTACATCAGCGTGTTGACTGCTTCTATGAACGCTCGTATTTTTTCGGGGTCTTTTTGGCCTGGCGAGGATTCCACGCCGCTGGAGACGTCCACCGCCCAGGGTTGGGTGGCGCGGATAGCTTGGGCTACGTTGGTTGCGTCCAGGCCGCCTGCGAGGATAATTGGCGGCAGGTCGTCCATGCCTCCGTGCTGCTCAGCTTCGCTCAGCAAGTCCCAGTTGAATCGCTCGCCCGTGCCGCCCGGGGCGTGTGGGCTGTAGGTGTCCAGCAGCACAGCTTCCAGCGAACTGTCCGGCGGGATGCAGACCAGCCATTCGTGAATGGCGACGATGGATTCGGCGTTGCGAATTCGGAAGGCTTTGATGCAGGGGATTTTTATTTCGCCCAAAATGCTCGGCAGCTCGTGCCCGTGTAGCTGGGCGATGGCGATGCCGGTCTGCTCGGCGGTGTCGTTTATCTGCTCGGCTGTGGCGTCGACGAAAACTCCCACCGCGGGCACTTGACCCTGCAGAGCTTGGACTATCTGCCTTGCCCGGTCGTGCGAAACATATCGGCTCGACTCGGCGAAGACAAGTCCGATGAAGTCCGCGCCGAGTTCCGCCGCGGCCTGGGCCTGGGCTGGGTCGGTCAGGCCACAGATTTTTACGTGCGTTTTTTCCATAGCCAGGAGTATACCACCGCTGGGGCGAGAAATCAGCGGCGAATTTTATGCACAAAAATCGTCCCGCCCCTTGACAGGCAGGGACAGCGTAACTATCCTGTGCCTTCTTGCCCGGGTGGCGGAATTGGCAGACGCGCTAGGTTGAGGGCCTAGTTGGGCTAGCGCCCAGTGCTGGTTCGACTCCAGTCCCGGGCATTTTTTTGTCCACGCCCAATTGCTACGAGGCCCATTGCATTTGTAGTTTGCGATGATGGGTAGCGCAGTCGCGCAGGTAGAGGTTTATCAGCGTTTGATACGGGATGCCTGTTTCTTCCGCCAACGACTTGAAGTATTTCACGGAATCACGATCTAGTCGCATAGTAACAGGCTGTTTGAGATACTTGGTATAAGGGTTTTTCCGCCCTTTCATCTTCGAGAAATCATAATGTTCTTTCATTTTCTTTTACTCCAATAAACTTGCTCTTCATCTTTGTCAGCTTTCCTGGCTGAGATTATTCTCACGATGGTTTCCTCTCGCCTGAAACAATGACAAACAACAAGTGTCTTTAATTTGAAGCTCGTACCAAGCAGAATAAATCTATCTTCATTTCCTGAATGTTCGGGGTCGAAAAAGGCGATAGCATGTTCATCGTAAAAAACCGTTCGTGCCTCATCAAAGGACACTTCGTGCTTTTTGGCATTCGTCCTGTTTTTCTTCTTGTCCCATTCGAATTCAAGATATTTCATATGTACATTATACTTATGGCTATTGAAGTGTCAATACGAGTTTAGCTATCCATGTCGTCGGCTGGCTTGGTTTGGTCTTGGGCGGGTGTTTCGCCGGTGTTTTTTTTGCGGTGTTTTCTGCCGCCTCGCTTGCCACGTCTGCGGGTTTTTTTCTTTGCGGTTTCAGGCTCGGTTTTTTCCGCTGGCTCCGAAGGTTCGGCTGAGTCGGTTTGTTCGGACTGATTGGCTTGCTCGGCCTGTTCTGGTTGTTCGTCCAGGGCTTCGTTTTGGGTCGCTTCTGCTCTTAGTTGGGCGAGTTCCTCGTCGGCTTCGCGGACTGGCAGGATGGCGTTTTCGGAACTGGTCCGTACCAAGGCTGATTTGCGGGTTGTGTTGTTGCCGGCGGCCTCGGCGGTTTCGGTGTCTTTGGCGTTGTCGTCGGCGTCGGTGGTGGTTTCCTCGGTGGTAGCAGTGGCTTCGGTGGTGACGGTGGTTTTTTTCTTTCGGTTTCGGCCTCCTCGTCGGCCTCGCTTGCGGGTTTTCTTGGCGGGGGTTTGCTCGCTGGTCTCGCTGCTGGCTTGGTCGTCTGCTTGTTGCGAAGTTTCTTGTTTGGCAGCGGGGGCGGATTTTTTGGCAGGGCGTTTGCCTTTGAGGATATCTTTGATATCTATGAATTCAGCTTGGGCGTTTTTCACATCTTTGGCAGCTTGTTTGTCCCAGGCGACCTGCGAGCCTCGGGCGTTTTTGCAGGTGATTTGCACGTCGTTGCCGGTGAGTTCGTCTTGTGCCGTGATGACGATGTCTTTTTCCGTGCGAAGTTCAAGCCCAGCTATGCTTTGGCGTTGCGTATTGAGCAGATGATGGGCGACCCGGGGTGAGACTGCTATTTCTATCCGGGTAACATCCGGGTTCGCGCAGGCGGCGTGCAGGCTTCGCATTACTCGCAGAGATACGGATTCTTCGCTCATTATTTGACCTGCCCCGTCGCAGTGCGGGCAGCGGGAGTAGAGGCTTTGCTTCAGCGAAGGCCTGAGTCGTTGGCGGGTCATTTCGATCAGGCCGAAGTTGCTTATCCGCAGGACTTTGCTTTTGGCCCGGTCGTTTTTGAGCAGGTCTCGCATTTTTTTCTCGAGCGCCCGGCGGTTTTTATCGTCGCGCATGTCGATGAAGTCGATAACGATAACGCCGCCCATATCGCGCAGGTGGAGCTGCCGGGCTACTTCTTCCGCTGCTATCAGGTTCAGCTTGAGCGCGTTTTGCTCGGGGTCGTTGTGCGCCCGGAAGTTGCCGGAGTTCACATCGATAGCTACCAAAGCTTCGGTCTGGTCGATGACGAGCGAGCCTCCTTTTTCCAGCTCGACTTGGCGGGAGTGTATCTTCCGGATTTCGTCTTCGACGCAAAACTCCTCGAATAGTCCCTTTCGGCCCGAGTATAGTTCCAGCTTGCATTTGGCCCGCGGCACGGCTACGTCGAGAAATTCTTTTACCCCCAAGGTAACCGGCTCGCTGTCGCATATAATTCGGTCGATGTCGGAGTTGTAGATGTCGCGGAGCGTTCGCAGTACCAGGTTGGACTCTTGATATATTTCGCAGGGTGCGGATGCTTTTTCGATCCGCTTGTCGATGGATTTCCATAGCCTGGCGAGGTATGACAGGTCTCGCTGCATGTCGCGTTTGGTTCTGTCCACGCCGGCGGTGCGTACGATGACGCCCATGTCCTTGGGAATTTCCAGCTGGTCCAGTATGCCTCGGAGGTGCGAGCGGACTTCTTCGTCCTCGATTTTTCGGCTAATGCCAACGTGCGTCATGCCGGGCATGGTAACCAGCAGCCTGCCCGGGATAGACAGGTACGTCGTCATGGCGGGGCCTTTGGTGCCGATGCCCTGCTTGATCATTTGCACGACGATCTCCTGGCCTCGCTTGAGACATTCCTGGATGGGAGGCCTGCTGCGATGCGAAGACCGCCTGCCGACCTGCTCGGTGGTTTTGGAAGATTTTGGGAAGAACTTCGGGTGCAGGTCCGAGATATGCAGGAAGCCATTTTTAGCGTCGCCGAAGTCGATAAATGCAGCTTGTATCGAAGGCTCGATATTCGTGACCTTGCCTTTGTAGATGTTGCCGACCTGGCTGGCGCTGCTGGCTCGTTCGGTGTAAAGTTCTTCGAGTCGGCCCGCGTCTAAAATCGCGATGCGGCATTCGTGCCCCTCGACCGTGTTGATCAACATTTGTTTGCTCATATAATTTTCCTAAATTTTATAGTTGGACTAGCCCATCGTTTGGGCAGTCTGAATTTTTTATGTTTTTCTGTCATTCCCGCGAAGGCGGGGATCCATTTTTTTGTCATTCGTGTTTTGCTGTTTTTGTTCTTTTACAATAATCCGTGGTTATCAGTGTTTATCCGTGGTTCGCTGTTTTTGTCTGCTCGGCCTGGTCGGTTTCCAGGCGTGTTCTTGTTAGCTTGGCCAGTTGTTCCGGGCCTGTCATGTCCAGCAGGGCCAGGGCTTCGCCGGGCCTGGCCCAGGCTTCGTTGTGCGCTTCGCATACGAATCGCAGCTTGTCGTTGTCTACTATTTCCAACTTGGCCAACATTGGTTTTATGTCCACATCTCGGCTGGCGGGGGGTTGTTGGCCTGGCCCTTTGCCTCTGCCTCGGCGGGGCTTGGCCCGTCGAGATACCAGCCAGGCGTCCTGGCTGTGGAGCTGGTCGAGCCGCTGGGTCAGGCTTGTAACCTGGCTTGGCGACAGGGCCATCTCGTAGGTAACCCGCTTTGGGTGGAGGGTTTTTGCGCCTTCCAGCACAGTAGCCTGGGTGAATCTCATGCCGTCTGGGCAGTTGCGATTCAGCCTGGCCAGGCTGTCCGCAGTGTCGATACTGCCGTCCAGTGCGAGCACCAGGCAGTCGTCCAGCGTAGCGACACCTACGGGGCGGGGACAGATAAGCGAATACACAGCCCGCGGGTTAAAACCCTGCGAATAATGAAGCGGCAATTCAGCCCGGCTTGCAGCCCGCTCGATCGCCCGCATCGTGTCATGATGCGAGAGAAATCTCAGGTCGCCCTCAATAGCCAATCGTATTTTTAAGTAGTTAGTTATCAGTTTTCAGTAATCAGTAAAAGTAAAAACAAAAGAAAGAAACAAAAGGCACTACGAAAATCGCGAAATACGCGAAAGGATTTTTGATTAAAAAAATCCGTGTAATCTTCTTAAAATCAGTGTAATCCGTGGACTCCTGTTTGCCTGTTTGCCTATTGCCTACTTCCCCTATTCCGCGTAATGTTCTGGCATAATTTTTCTGGTTGCTGCTCTTAAGTAGCTCGTTATTTCGCTGTCTGTGTCGAATTTGCTTACTTGCCGGGCTACTTCCAGTGATTGTTGGATTGTGATTGACCGGATGATTTTTTTTACTTCGGGAATGGCCCTGGGTGCGCAAGAGAAGCATCTTATGCCCAGTCCCAGCAGTAGCAGGGTGAACTCCGGGTTGGCAGCTATCTCGCCGCAGAGGCAGACAGGTATATCGTGTTGTTGTCCGGTGCGGACGACCTCGCGGATGAGTCGCAGCACAGCTGGGTGTGCCGCGGTGAACAGCGAGGCTACTCTTTCGTTGCCACGGTCTACCGCCAGGGTATACTGCACCAGGTCGTTGGTGCCAATGGAGAAAAAGTCGACCTCTTTTGCGAAGGCGTCAGCCTGGAGGGCAGCGGCTGGCACTTCGATCATCACGCCGATGGGGATGTCTGGCTTGTGCGGGATATCTTCTTCTTCCAAATCCTCCGCTACGTCTCGCACGATGCTCTTGGCTTGGCGGAGTTCCCGCAGGGTCGAGACCAGCGGGAAAAGCATTTGCACATCGGCGTCCACGCTGGCTCGGAGGATGGCGCGAATCTGCCTTTTGAACAGTGGGAGGTTTTGCAGCTCGAGGCAGAAGCGGATGGATCGACAGCCCAGGAACGGGTTTCGTTCGGGGTTTCGTGCCCGGCTTTGCGTGTATTTGTCCGCTCCCAGGTCGAGCGTTCGGATGGTAATGGTTTCGCCGGGGCTATCTTCGATGACCTGCCGATACGCCCGGTAATGGTCTTCCTCCGATGGCTCGGTGTCTGAGCTGAGGAACAGGAACTCCGTGCGATACAGCCCCACGCCCTTGCCACCCTTGCTGCGGACGGTGTGGACTTCTTCGGGAAACTCGATATTGCCCCGGATGATAATCTCGTGGCCATCTTTGGTAATCGCGGGCAACTCCCGCAGCGTGTCCAGGCTGTGGGCAAACTCGACCTGCTGGCGGGCGAGGTTGCGACTGTCTTCGAGGGTTTCCTCGTCGGGGTCTACTATCACCAGGCCTCGGCTGCCATCGACGATAAGCAGGTCGCCGCCCGATGCCAGGGAGGTAATGTCTTCCAGTCCGACGACCGTCGGTATCCCGAGGGCCTTGGCGACGATGGCGGTATGGCTTGTCGCTCCGCCTGCGTCAGTGGCGATGCCCTTGACATGTTCGCGGTCCATCGCAGCGGTGTGGCTTGGCGTCATATCGTGGGCTACGAGTATCACATCGCGTGTCATGTGCGAGAGCGTTTGTCGTTGTTGTCCGGTGAGGTTTCGCAGCAGTCGCTTTTCGATATCGTAGACATCTTTGGCGCGGTCGGCGAGATACTGGGGCATGTCGCGGAACTCTTTGGCGTAGCTTCGCAGGACGGTAGCGACCGCATACTCAGCTGTAACGTGCCCGCCGAGGATGGTGTCCTTGAATTTGTTCTGCAACACCTTGTCAGCCAGCAGGCCCAGGTGGAAATCGAAAATACTCGCAGCTTCCTTGCCGATGCGCTCTACCGTGCGTTTTTGGAGGGTGCGTATTTCCTCCTTGGATATTTTCAAAGCCTTTTTCAGCCTGGTCAGCTCGCTTTGAACGTGGTCGATGGGCACACGGCGCTGAGGGATGTCGAACTCCTCGTTGTCGATCACAACGACCTTGGCTATCGCCACGCCTGGCGATACTCCTATGCCCTTTTTTTGTATCATTGTCTGTTTTCCCCGCGAAGAATCATTCGCCGAATCCGCTGTTCACGAGGCCACACAGGGCCTCGATGGCTTCGGCGGCGTCATCGCCGTCGGCGGTAATTTTAAGTGTCGTGCCCTTGGTCGCAGCCAATCTCATCACGGACATTATGCTCTTGGCGTCCACGACCAGCGAACCCTTGGCCACCTCTATGCCGCAGGTGAAGCTGTTAGCCAACTCCACGAACTGCATCGCGGGTCGCGCATGGAGGCCAAATTTGTTGGCAATCATAACTTCTTGTTCGATTCGTGGCACAGCTGTTACCCCATCTCATCCGCTTCCTGGATCAGGTCGATAATAGCTTCGTTCGTCTCGGCCTGGCGGAGGAACTTGCGGAACATATCTCGTTGCACGTGCCGGAAAATGGTCTCCATTGCCTGGAGATGCTCGTCCGGGTCGTCTGGGCTGGAAAGCAGCAGTATCACGGAATAGACCGGCTGGGAGTCCAGGCTGCTGAAGTCCAGGCCCTCAGCTGCGCCGCCAATGGTTGCGATGGGCGACTTCAGGCCCTTGAGTTTGGCATGCGGCATGGCGATGCCTTTGCCCATTCCGGTGGTCGCTTGACTTTCCCGAGCGAGCACAGCCTGGATTATCGCATCGACGTCGCCACTGGCCAAGGCCCCTGCCTGGGCCAATGCCTCGACCAGTTCGGCGATTGCTTCGTCGCGAGTTGTAGCTTGCAGTTTTGCCCGCAGGGCATCGATTACCACTATGTCCGCTAATTTCATTGTGTACTCCCGGTGCTGAATCCAGCTATATTTTTTAAGTCATCAGTCGCGCCAAAGGGCTATATCAGCCCAACCCGCAGAAGCATGGGGTTGCAAGTGTACACAAAATTCACACGAAATGCCAGCCCTGGAATGGAAACCGACGCGGAAAAATGAAAAAACCTCCCCGCATCCCCCAAACGTCATTCCCGTCTCCGCCCGAACTTTTCACATGGACAGACACGACAAGCAGGATAAATAGAAGAGTAGAAAAGATCCCACATATCCTGCTTATCCATGTTTGAAACGTTTCCTGCGCAGACCCGGCCCGGTGCCGTGGTTGCGGTTTTTGCAACCACATTTTTGCATGGGCAAGACGCCCAGGCTACGGACAGATCCAAAAGGAGTTGGTTATTCCATGTCCTCAGCTGCTTCGGTAGCCTCCTCGGCTACCTCAGCCAGGATATCAGCGTGAGGCCTGCCCTGGCGGTCCCGCACCTTGTCCTTGTGTCGGCGAAGCTGTTGGACGATTTTGTCTATGCACTGGTCGAGGCACGCGTACATGTCCTGCTCGCGATGATGAGCTACGAACGTGTGCTTTTGGCTGGCCTGGACTATAATCTCCGCGGTCGGCTGGCCTGCCTCCATGTCCATTATCACCTCGATGGACTGGATATTGTCGTAAAACTTGGGAAACCGTGCTACCTTTTCCTCAGCATACTCGCGGAGGGCTTCGGTCGCGTCCATGTGTCTGGCGTGCACTGAAATATTCACTAATCGTTCTCCTTATCTCCGCAGCTGTTCAGAGCTACGGGCTAAACACTACCACCAAAATACACGAAAACCAATCGCACCATGAAGCTCTGCCCAGCACTTATTTGCGAAAATCTCAGGTCGATGGTTCTTTGCCAAACTCAACCGCTGCCCAACGTGTCAAATAAGTGCTGGGGAAGATTTTTCAGATAAAAAACTTTACGTGCTTCATGGTAAACTATGCGTCCTCTTGCAGCGAATCCTTACGCCGAAACAGGCCTTTGGGCTCTGATAACTCTTTTTCGACAACCTGATGGCCTGGCTGAATCACGCCGCCGCTTATCGTGAACCGCAAAGCCTCGTCGATACTCATGGGCAAATCTATAACCTTGTCTCTGCCTACTGTTATTGTATACCCCGTAACCGGCGTAGGACTCGAAGGAATAAAAACGGTTATCAAGTCCTCATGCAGTGCATCGTGCAGGGTGCGAATGCCGGGGTTTGTTGCTAACCCCAGCGACCATATGCCTTTACATGGATATTCCACAGCCACTACGCTCGAAAATTCCAGCTTGCGTTCGACCAATAAAAAATCTGTAACTTGCTTGGCTGAGGGGTATATCTGCTTAATTACCGGAAGGCGAATAAGTGTCCTTTCGATAACTCTCCAGACGGGCTGGCCCAGGAAGCTCGCGAGGAACCGCCCGAAGATGTACACGCCGACGATGGCAAGGAGGAAGCCCACCCAGAAGAGTTTTTCGTGCCAGAAGTCGAAGATCATCGCCCGGGCCTGGCTGATGTCTGCCTGATCGGTGAGATGGGCTAACCTCACCCAAAGAATCGTGGTCAGATGGGCAGCTGCGTTGTTTATGTAGATGCCGCAGTAGTCCTGGATGAGCGTGAAAACCCAGACGATAATCGCGATGGTCGCCACGGTCGGAAGCACCGCAGCCAGCCCGCGAATGAAAAAATGTCGGAAATCGCCTGTGAATGTTTTTTTCAAGTCAGCATCCTTGCTATCGCACCAGATCAGTATTTTATCCGATAGAGCAGCAAAAAGTCCATAGCTTACACGGATTTTTCGAAATGAAATAATATGAAAAAACCTAACCATTCATGGCCACACAACAATTCGCCATGAAGCACATGAAGAGCACGAAGTTCTTTTTTTCTTTCTTTGTCATTCCCGCTTGCGCGGGAATGACACGGGGGGGGTAGCCATGTTCGGCGACCCATGGCTACCCCGCAAACAGCCACAATCCTTCATAAGCTTCATGGTGCAATTCGTGTTTTGCGGTTCACGCGTTGCCATATGCTTTTAGGACATTTCGGCCTGATCGCATCTTGGTAAGATGCTGGGCGGTTTCCTTGCTCTTGGTTGCCAGCGTCAGGCCCAGCGAATAGTGCAAGCCATGGATTTCCCGAACGTGTTCGAGACACTCCCAGGTCATCGGAGCCTGGGATTTTGAAACTTGCTCCAGGTGCTGGGCTACAGCGTCGCCCAGGGAGGTGAACTCGTCGAAGTCTTCCCGGGCGAGGCATTGGGTTTGCTGATCCATCAAGGATCGCAACTGGGCCAAAACTTCCTCCAGTTGGGCTGGGTCTGTTATGGTTTGCGTGTCGCTCATGCTACCTCCTGCATTCGGGTTCGTTCCAGTTGGTGGTCGATATCTTCCAGCAAGTCGCGCGCTTCCGTTTTGTCGGGATCGCTGGCCAGTACCGTCAACAGCGCTTGCTTGGCCTGGATAAGCTCGCCCTCGCGGGCGTAAAGCGACGCCAGGCAGAACAGCACGGAATGGTCGCTGGGATGGCCATCCAGATACAACTCGAGATAATGAATGATTTTCGAAAACGTCCCCATCTGCGAAGAAGCCTGGAACAGCCCAAGCAGGGCGAGCATATTGTTGGCGTCCAGTTCCAGGCATCGCAGGTACATTTCGAAGGCTTGGGGAAATCGGCCTTGCTCTTGGTGTATCATCGCCATGCCGCCATAGGCCTGGGAACAATCCGCGTCGATGGTCTTGGCGGTCTGAAATGCCCGCATAGCCAGGCCAACCTGACCCTGCTGCATAGCAACCACACCCAGTCCGACGAAAGGCCCAGGCTCATTCGGAGCCAGCACCGCAGCCTGGCGATAGCAAAGCTCAGCCTGGGGATAGTTCTCGACCGAAGCATGGCAGTCGCCCATCTCCTTCAACTCCTCATAGCTCCGCCAGCCCTGACGATACTCGTCCAATTCTTCCTGTCGAATCAATCGCATCTTTGTCCTTCGAAAAAAGTTATCCCAGCACTTATTTGCCTTGCTCCGCAACAGTTGGCGGGGTTGGTAGTTATACCACCTAGCTTTAAATTTTTGCAAATAAGTGCTGGGTCAGTTATCAGTAAAAACAAAAACAGCAAAACACGAATGAAAACGAATTGCACCATGAAGCTCATGAAGGAATTGAAGATTGTTTAGTTTTTTTTTAGATAACAAAAAAAGTACTTCATGCTCTTCAAGTGCTTCATGGTGAATTTTGTGTAGCTGTGAACGGTTTCGTATTTGCTTTGTGTTTATAAGTGCAAACGCCGTGCCTGTTTTGGCTTGTTGGAGAATCTTATTGTTTCAGCTTGTTTCCGTGGTTTTTTGAGGTTTCCACAGCAAATAATAGCTCCGCCAGGCCTACGCAAAAAATAATCAAAAAAAATTAAACGCCACAACGAGTAAAAATTGAACAAGAGAGGAGAGAGAAGTCAGGATTCAGAAGTCAGGATTCAGGAGGGGGGAGTCAGAAGATAGAAGAATGGGTAGCCATGATGATTTCGAATTTGTTTTGAAGTTTAGATGTTCGAATTTCGACATTCGTATTTGCTGTTACTTGATGTAGTCCATTAGTGATAGGCTTAGCGCTTTTCCTGCCACTTGCAGCGAAGCCTGGTACAGTGTTTGTGATCGTGCCAGTTCCGTTGCCAGTTCTACTATGTCCGCTTCCTGCAGGCTGCTTGCCTGGCTGGTATTATTGTACGAAAGTGTCTCGATGGTCTTGCTGAGTTGGTCCAGCCCGCCGAGCCTGCCACCTACTATCGTAATCCGCTGCCGGAACGTGTTGCTGATTTCTCCAAGCGATTCCCCAGCCCGGGTGAGGTGGTTCGTCTGCTCCTCGGTGGAGAGGCCCCTTGTGTTCAGCATCATATCGCGAACGTGGACAAGCGTGTTGAACAGGTCGCCCGTGCCGGGAACCCGAACAGCTTCGCTGCCTGCCCGCGTGATGTTTTGCCCATCTATATAGAGGAATCTGCCGGTGTCCGGGTTGGTAACGGAGATATTGTCGTCAGTGAAATCGATAGCTGAAGCCGGGCCGTTGTTTATGGATAGTTCGCCGTTGCCGGTGATGTTGAACGTGCCGGTTACCAACGCGCCGGTTACGTCAACGTGCGCCACGTCGCCGGATGAGTTTGTCAATTGCAGGTTTGTCTCCGTGCCGAGATAGCTAACCGCGTCGCCGCCGTCGAGGGAAATGGTTTGGGCGACGGTGTCGATGGTAACCGAGTGCGCGCCGAGTATGGTGTCGTCAGGCCCGCTGCTCGTCCCAGCAGTTAGGCCCGTCGCTGCGGTATTAAAATCGGTCGTCGTATGGCCAACGTCAAGCCAAATGTCGCCTCGCACGTTGGACGTGCCAACTCCGCCAGCTGCGCCTGTGTTGCCGAGGAGTTCAGGCTCTCGCCGCCTGTTGCTTCGGAAGATAGCATCGCCGACAAGCTGGCCTGAGAAGTTCACGCCAGGAGCGACCGGGACAGGCTGCTCCGCCTGGCTTCCCTCGTATGTTACCGATGCGATTTTGCCGTTTTCTCGGGTAACGCTATATGGGGCGTTTTGGCTGTCTGCTCCGGCGAAGATATATTTGCTTAGAACCTTGTGATTGGCCAAGCCTATCATTTGCTCGAGGATGCTGTCGATTTCCTCGCCCATCGCCAGCCTGTTTTCGCCCTGATATGTGCCGCTGGAAGCCTGCGTGATAAGCACGTCCGCTCGCGTGATAAGGTCGGACATTGAGGACATCGCATTGTCAGCTCCATTTAACGAAGCCTCGACGATGCCTATATTTGAAGCGTATTCGTCCATCGACTTGGCAGTGTCCGCCAGGGTCGCGATGCGATACGCATTGGCTGGGTCGTCGGAATATCGAATAACCTTCGACCCGCTGGATATCTGCTCCTGAAGCCGAGCGAGATTATTCGTGTGGTAGGAAATACCCCACATCGCATTGTTATATATAGAACCCCAGCCAGCCATGATAAAAACCTTTCTATAAGTTATCAGTTGTCAGTAATCAGTAATCAGTAAAAGCAAAAACAGCAGAACAGTTTTTAGTAATCAGTAAAAGTCCACGGATTACACGGATTTTTAAGAAGATTACACTGATTTTTTTTGAAAAAGTAATCAGTTTCCAGTAATCCGTAAAAGCAAAAAACTCCGTGTTTATCAGTGTCTATCCGTGGTTCGTTGTTTTGTTTTTTTACAACAATTCATTTTCGCGTTCTTTCGCGTATTTCGTAGTTTATTGTTTCTGTTGCTGTTTTTACTGATAACTGATAACTTTTCACAACAAATCCATCAGGTTTTGCATCGCCTGATCTTGTACGCTTATAAACTTACTCATAGATTGAAACATTTGTTCGTATACGATCAATTTAGCTGCTTCTTCGTTTGGGTTTACTCCGCTTATTTGGTCTCGCTGATTTTCGAGTTCTTTTGCCGAAGCCTGCATTGCTTGGTGCCTGGATTCTCGCACCATAACCTGTTGGCCTATTCCCGCGGAGATGTCATAAAAATAGTCCATAGGCCTCTTGCCCCCCAGGCCCGTCATCGTCATTTCGTCCAGCCGGGCCAGTCTTTGAGCAGCCAGGCTGTCTCCGCCGTCAGGCCCGGCCGAGGTTGATATCAGCGTCGGGGTGTCATAGAAATCCGACCGTATCCGCATGTCCGACGCGCCTGTGCCTCGGAAAAAAGTGTTCATCCCAGCAGAGACGAGAAACCCGCCCGTGTCGCTGTTGCTGCGTGCTGCAACGGAAAAATCCTCGCTGTCGTTCACGGTTCCCTGCCCAAGCGATATGCACAATCCGTCTTCAATTTCCAAGCTATCTCCAGCCGCGTATCCCAAGCCCACGTCCAGCGTCTTTACCAATTCGCCCGCGCCATTTCTAACTTCCAGCGAAAGGTTTTCGTCCACGCCGATTTCGCCAGCTCCGCCACCCGGGACTATAACTTTGAAATTGTATGTCTGATTATCGCCTTCATATACGCCGGACGTTTCGACCACCGGAGCTCCCGCTCCGCCGCCCGTTCCGACCAGGCCTGTGGTTCCGTCCGACCCGTCAGTCGTCAAGGTATTGTCCGGGACGAAGTCAAACTTATAGCCGTTAGCTGTCTCGATATGCAGAGCGCTGCCAGCGATGTTGGCGGAGATATTGCCCGGTGAAATAAGGCTTATCGCGTCGATGACGTCGGAGAGTGTGTCGCCGCTGTTGATGTCAACGGTGTGAGTCTCAGCCATCCCCGCTGCGTCGATCAGTCTGAGGTGCAGTTGGCCCGTAGCAACGGGCGGTTGCCATTGGCCCATCGTCTCGCTGGTGTCCAAAGTCGCGCCGTCCAGCGAGGTGAACGACCCCTCGCTCCCCAACCCCTGGGACTGTATCGCGTTGAATTCGTACATCATCTGCCGGGCCAACGTGTCGAGTTTGTTCTCCAGCCCGCTGACGATTTCGTTGTGCAGGTTCATCGCCCCGCCAAGCTGTCCGCCGGTTGTCTGCGCGTTGTAAGTTACCTCGTGTTGAGATGCGATGCCGAGTTGGCCATTGGAATCCAGGCCTATTTTTATCGGCGTGATGTTTTCGCCGACCACAAGAGCGATGCCCCAGGCCGAGACGCTTATGTCGCCACCGCCCAGGCCCGTAACGGTCGTGCCAGCCAGGTCCGCCAGCTCAGCCAGGGCCTGGTCTCGCTGATCCTCCAAAATGTTCGGCGTAGCACCCCGGGCCCTGGCTGTGCTTATCTGCGAGTTAAGTTCAGCTACGGTCTCTGCCAATGCATTCACCTCAGCTACAAAACCCTCAGCCTGCGACTGCAGATGGTCTTTCACCTGAGTCAAAAACTCCGACATGCTGCGAAAATTCAATGCTGTCGAATCCGCACTCCAGACAATCTGCTGAGCATAGGCTGTGCTCGTGGGGTCCGAAGCCATGTCGTTTAATGCCGAGAAAAATCCCCGCATGCTGTCGCCCAGCGGGTTGCCGTCGACTTGCCCCATGACAGATTCGATGCTGGCCAGGCCGCTGAGTTCCTGTCTTAGTTGGCCCAGGATGGGTTGCTGTCGAAGATATTCTCGCTCGAGCAGCGCGTCGTATTGTCGCACCGCTCCGTCGACCATTACGCCGCCTGTTACGAGGCGTGATGTTCCGCCGCTTAGTTGCAGGGGGCTTAGGCGGATTTCCTGCCGGTGATAGCCTTTCGTGCCGGCATTGGCCAGGTTCGTGCCAATTAGTTCCAACGCCTGCTGGGCGGCACGCAGTCCGGTAAGTCCTATCGAAAAATTCATTCTATATCTCCGCGTCGAGCAGGCCCGTGCCGTCTCGCCAGCCCTTGGCTCCGCCAGTGTTATAAGTTGTTACCGTGCCGCTGGCTGGCAGCAAGCCTTCCAGGAGCATCCGGTTGACTCGTATGCTTTCGCTCAGCAGCATAGCTGTGTCCAGGTGTCTGCGTTTTAGCCGTTCAGCAAGCAGGATAATCTGCTGGCGTTTGTGTTCCAGTTCGCGGGCCTGGACGTCCTCCAGCATTTCTATCAGCATGGAAAGTTTCAGCTCCCGCTGCGGGCGACCCAGGCTACGGGCTATCATGCCCCTGCCAGCCTGCAACTTGGCGTCCAGGTCGATTTGACGCTGCTGGGCTAGAACCATCTCCTCTGTGAGCGACTCGACCCGCTCGCCCTCTCGGCGGAGGGTTACCTCATATAACTCGTCGAATTGCCCCACGCGAAGCCGCAACAGCTGAATCTCCTCATCCAAAAGAATGAGCAATTCCCTGACCATCTCCTGCAAAACTGGGCTGTCCATAATTGCCGTCATAATCTCGCGATTCCTACTTGCCTGTGTTTCTCGTTCAAAAAATTAGTGTCATTGTCATTCGTTTTAATCAGTGCCATTCGTGTTTTGCTGTTTTTGTTTTTACTGATTACTGATTACTTTTTCAAAAAAATCATTTTCGCGTTCTTTCGCGTCTTTCGTAGTTTTTGTTTTTTATTTCATAAAGTCAGCAGTCGGCTTTGCTGTTGGCTCAGCTATGTGGGCCATCCTCTTGAAGTCCTGCGTCAGCTGTTTCGCCAGGCCTATCCCGCCATTGTCCGCCAGCGACTGGGATAGAAACATCCAGAACATCCCTTTCATCTGTTTCGTCGCCGGGCTGGATAACAAGCCTGAATCGGGAATGGTCTTTTGCATCTCGTCCATCAACTTGTTCAGCAAAACGCCCTCGAAATCCTTCGCCAACTTCTCGACCTTCTTGACATCGTCGCCCTTGGCTACACGTGGCAAGGGGCGATTGGCTGAGAGCATAGCCAATGGCGACTTGCCGCCCGTCGGGTCTATCATGTCAATACTATTCATAGTTATAGTCCAATCCGAAAACCGAAATCAAAAATCCGAAATATGTTACATCGTTCTAAGCTCGGCCTGGAGTGCTCCTGCTTGTTTCAATGCCTGGAAAATAGCTATCAAATCTCTCGGAGTCAGGCCCATCTGGTTCAAAGCCTGAGCGAGGATAGTAACGGTCAACGTTTTTGGTACGACTCGCAGCGTGCCTTTTTGCTCGGCAGCTTTTATGCTGGTTCGGTTGAAAGATTCGGTCGTCGCGCCCTCGCCGGAAAACGGGCCAGGCTGGGAGACGTATTCTTTCTCCTCGGTCGTGATAGTCAGGCTGCCGTGGGCGATAGCCACCGTCGATATAGACACGTTTTGGCCTACTATAATAGTTCCGGTGCGTTCGTTGATGACGACCACCGCAGGCTGATCGGTTTGCACCTGGAGGTGCCCAAGCCTGTTTACGAATGCGTTTATCTGTGTGGGTTTGAGATTGGCAGGCACGCGAACCCTTATCGTGCCGGCGTCAGCTGCGAAGGCCAGGCCTGGCTGAAGCGAGTTGATCGCCCCGGCGATCCCCTCCGCCGTGCCATGGTCGGGATTTTTCAACAGCAGCGAAATTTCGCCGTTCTCCACGATATTGGCGACTTCCTCGCGTTCGACATTGGCTCCGCCCGGCACGATGCCAACGGTGGTATGATTTTTGGTTACCGACGCGTCCTGCCCGCTGGCTCCGAAGCCGCCGAGGATAATCGAGCCTTGTGCGACAGCGTAAACTCGTCCGTCTGCACCTTCGAGTTGCGTCATCAACAGCTTTCCGCCCTGCAGGCTACTCGAGTTGCCCATGGTCGAAACCGTTACGTCGATGGTCGAGCCTGTCCGGTCGAAAGGCCCGAGCTTGGCGGTAACGATCACGCTGGCGATGTTGGCTGCGTCGAGGTCTTTGGCAGCCACCGCTATATTGCTTCGCCTCAACAAGCTGGCCAAGGTTCGCTTGGAAACCTCCGCCCCGTCGCCCGTGCCAGCCAAGCCTACGACCAAACCATAACCGATAAGCGGATTGCCCCGCTCGCCCTTGACGTTGACGATGTCCTTTATCCGCTCGCCCAAAGCCTGACTACCAAGCCCAGCGAGAATAGCCAACATTATTATAATATAAAAAAAACGTCGCATCAAAATCTCCCAATGTGAAACAAATTCGATATTAGTATTTGTTTTTAGAACGGATTCAGCAGGTTCCAGATTCTTGTTAGCCAGCCTGGGCGGAGGAAGTTGTTTTCCATTCCGCGGTCGACGTAGACGATGTGAAAGTTTGCCACGCGGGTGCTTGCTATTATATTGTCCGCGTCGATGTCGCTAGGCCTGACGATGCCGCTGGCCTGGATGGTGGTTTTTTGGCCTGCCACTTCGCGCGTTCGTTTGCCCAGTACCAGCAGGTTGCCGTTGGGCATGACGTCCTCGACGACGACGGTTATCTGGTCGACATAGCTGTTTTTAGTGCTGTATTCGCCCTTGCCGTCAAACTTCGAGCCGGACTTGTTGTCGAATTTATAGTTTGGCATGCGGAAAGTTTTTTTGAGTCTGCCAATGCCCGGCAGCATATCGCCCAGGTCAAAACTGCCGCCACCCTCGCCGCTGTTTTCGCTGGTCTTGTCCAGTTTGCGGTCTTTTTTCGTGCTGATATCGCTGCCTTCGTCGATCTTCACGGTCAGCACGTCGCCGATATTCCGGGCCTTGTCATCCTCGAACATGCTGCTGCGAATATTACTAACTCTGCCTTGGGCCCAGATAGACCCACAATTGGCAAAACTTGTTACCATCAACAAAGTTAGAGTCACACTTATAGTTTGAATCTTCATATCGTTCCTCTATCGCCTAGCCATGACTGGTATCACGTCGCCACTGTCGTCAACTTTTGCGACGATAATTTTATTGGAATCCACATTGCGAACCCGGATAGCGTCCCCAGCTCTGCCTTTTTGAAGGGCGACGCCCAAAGCTATTATCTGCCAGCCTGGCCCGGTTACTTTTATCCGAACGGTCTTGTTTCGCTGAACCAACACGCGAGGTTTTGGCCTGGCCACATGCCCAGCGGTAATGACACTGCCGCGGGAAATGTGTCTTATCGCCTTGGAACCAAACGGCAGGGTCGCCTCTGCGTTTTTTCGGTCTATCATAATAACTTCGAGCTTGGCATTGTCCGGCGAGACAACCTCGCCCGGCCAGATGTCCCGCGTAGCTGTAGCGCGTTGAGACTGGTATTTCAGCTTAAAAACGAGATTGCGTCGGCCTAGTTCTTTGTGGTCGGCCTGGTCTACGACAGCTACGCTCACGCGGAATTGCCCGTTGTTTGGCGAGCCTGTCTCGCTGCAGCGGAGGGATATTTTTTTCTGCCCAGCTATGTTCAGTTTGGCGGGGTTGCGGGTGAGGTGCCACGAGATATTGTTGCGACTTATTCTGGCGCGAATGAAAGCTTCCGCAGCTTCGACGAAATCTTCCGAGGCGACCGTGCTGGAATCCCGGCGAATGCGTACCGACTTGGCTCCGCTCAGCTGGACGTCCTCCCGGTCGATGCCGACCCCGGCAAGCCTGGCCAGAATTACTGAACGGGCCAGGGTGAGCTTCTCGCCCGGGAACGGCGAACGCCCGAGCGTAACGCCCCGGGCCTTGTCTGCCATGGCCGCGTTTTGGCCTGAAATATAGGCGATATCCGCCAGCTTGAGCGTCGGCGAATTTACGACCTTGGTTCGCGGCAGGTATACTCGCACGGGCGATGCCTCGTCGTCCTGGGCCCATGCCCCAGCTGGTATCGCAGCGGATATCGCCAAGGCTATCATTGTAATTGTCGTGTTGCGTATGGTCATTTCGCTCTGCCTAGTTGATGAGTTGGTTGGCTGTGGTCAGCATTTCGTCGCCAGCCTTGATTGCCCGTGAGTTTATTTCGTAGGCTCGTTGTGCGGTAATCAGCCTGACCAGTTCGTGCACCATTTGCACGTTTGATTTTTCGAGCGAGCCTTGTTCGAGCGACCCTAGTCCGCTGTCGCCTGGTGTGCCGACCGAGGCTGTGCCGCTGCCTTCGGTTTCGACATAAAGGTTCCCGCCCTCGCTGCTCAGGCCTGAGGGGTTGGCGAACCGGGCTAGTTGGATTTGGCCTACGGTGCTTGGCGTGCTGGCTCCGGGTGTCATTACCGAGACCGTGCCGTCTCTGCCCACGGAAATCGACGTCCAGTCGGCGGGGATGGTGATAGCTGGGTCCAGCTTGTATCCGCTGGCGGTAACGAGGTTGCCCCCGGAGTCTATCCGCAGCGACCCGTCGCGGGTGTACCGTTTTGAGCCGTCGGTCATGGTAACCTGGAAAAAGCCATCGCCCTGGATTGCGACGTCGAGGTCTCTGTCGGTGTTTTCCAGCTCGCCGGCGCTGAAGACTTTCAGCGTGCTGGCAGCTTTTACGCCCGAGCCTATTTCCATACCCGTTGGCAGGTTCGTGCCGCTTTCGATTTCCGTCCCAGCCCGTTGGAGCTTGACGTACATCAGGTCCTGGAAATCCATTTGGCTACGCTTAAAGCCATTGGTATTGATATTGGCAAGGTTGTTGGCGATGACGTCGACGATCTGCTGCTGTGCCGTCATACCCGTAGCTGATGTTGAAAATGCCCGTAACATGTTTGTCTCCTGCTCTGTCTAGTTGATCGGTTAACTGGTTGATTGGTCGACTGGTAAAAACTACAAAAACAAAATAACCAGTTGGCCAGCCACTCGAACCGCTACTTACTTCATCACAACTCGCATGAGGCTTTCGAGCCTTTTGTCATGCGAGGAAATGCTTTTTACGCCGGCTTCGTATAGCCTGCTTACTCGTATCAGTCCGACCAGTTCTTCCACTGGCGAGACGTTTGATTGTTCGTGATATCCCTGCTGGACGGTCGTCTCCGCAGCGGGGGTTGGCTTGACGTTGTCTGGGGCCTTAAAGCCACCGAACCCGACGGGCCTGAGCTGGGACGTGTCTTTGAATTCCACGATTTTCAGTTTTCCCAGGTTTTGGCCCGGCGCGGATATGCTCCCATCCTGACCTATGACGATGTCCGATATATTCACGTCGCGTGGAATTGTGATAGGCCCGGAGTCCCCAGCTACGGTTCGTCCGAGCGTGTCGACGAGTTGGCCATCTTTATTTAGTTGGAATGTGCCGTTGCGTGTGTAGCTAGCTCCGTCGGCGGTGTCCATCTGGAAGAAGCCAGGCCCGCTTATCGCTACGTCCAGTTTTCGCCCGGTGGCTGCGAACGAACCCTGCGTGAAGTCCATCGCGATCTTGCCGGTAAGGGTTCTGCCCACGCCTCCCTCGTCGGGGTTTGCGATGTTGTCCAACGTTTGTTGGAATTGGCTGACTCGTTTTTTGTAGCCTACCGTATTGGCGTTGGCCAGGTTCTGCGCGATTGACCGATATTGGTTGGTCAGAGCGGACAAGTCCGAAGCCATGATTTCCATTGTGTTTGCCATGTTGATTTATCCGTTTACAACAAATTAAAAGCCACTACGAAACTCGCTAAAAAACGTGAAAAACAGTTGCACCATGAGGCTCGTGAAGAACTTTTAGATTTTTTTAAATAATGAAAACAACTTCATGCTCTTCATGGTAAATTTTTATGCTTTTATTAAAGTTTGGCCTGGTTCCTGTTGGGCTGGGATTGCTGCGTCGTTTTTCCATTCGGGCCTGTTGGCCTGGCGGTCTTTGTGTCTGCGGTCTGCTTGGGTGGTTATCCTGGCTAGTTCTGATACCTCCGCCGGGTTCAGATCGCACATCTCCATGCCATAGACTTTGTGCACGCCCTCGGGGTCGTAGACCTGTCGAATCCTGGCCAGGCCCTGGATAATCCGTTTGGATTCGACTTTCAGAATTACGATGACCCTGCTTTTTTTGCGTAGGGTTTGCGGCAGATGCACTCGCAGGCCTGGCCCGGCTATTTCTACCACCGTAGCTTCAAAGAACTCCGGCGGCGAGAGTTTCGCAGCTTCGGAGTGGAACGGAAAGACGCCGATCTCCGCGGGGAAGTCCACCGGTATCCTGTCGAACTTACGCAGGTTGACGAATCGCATCTCCTCCACGTGGGCCAGGACGACGAGGTCGCCCTCTACGCTTATGACCTGGGTTTCGAACTCCCACAGCGAGCGGTCGTTGAAGAATTGCACGAACCAGCTGACTCCCGGGGCTGGCTGCATCGGCTTGTCGAGCTTTACCTCGAGTCCATCAGGGCCGCACTTTTGCACGATAGCCTGGAAATCGTCAGCCTGTCCCTGAGCTGATATGCTCAGGTGCGTGTTCTCATGAATGAGTCTGCTGCCAGCCTGCCCCCGGCCTGCCGCTGATGGGCCAAACCCCAGGGTCGCTCTTATCCGTCCGATGCGACGCCAGTATTCCTGCTTGATCTGGTCGGATTTCCTGGCTGCCACCTCAGCCTTGAAATACGCGTCGCCCCCGGTGCGGAACGAACTTTCCAGTGTGAGTACCGACTGGGGGTCGTGTTCCAGTTTGAGGAGTTTTACCATTTCCATCAGCAGGGATACGTCTTGCTGACCCAGCCCAAGCTCGGCGACGCTGTTGCGAAATGTTGACCAGCTGGCGCGGTCTTTCACCTTGGCTTTGTACAATTTGACCACCCAGTTCAGCACGAGTATCGCAACTATGCTCCCGACGACCAGGCCCAGCCAGAGCAGCGCGCTGCCGAGGCTTGTGCCTGTCGAGGCCCGCCTGCTGTTTGGCATAGACTGCGCCGCGCGGAGCCTCTGGATGGGCGTAAGAGCCAGGATCGAGGTCAGCCTGCAAATTGTCATTGCGATTATCGGCGTCATGGTTTTTTATAGCTGCTTGTGCAAAAGGGAACCACGAATGATTGCACTTTCTTAGCCTTTGGGTTAACGGATTAGATTCGTCAGTTCTTTGAGCATTTCGTTGGCTACCTTGATGGTTCTGGCGTTGGCCTGGTAGCCGTTCTGTGCTTCGATGAGGTTCACGAATTCCTGAGCTACTTCCACGTTTGACTTTTCGATTCTGCTGCCTGTAACGCTGCCGGCGTCGCCCTCGGTTGCTTTGTTCGGCACGGGGTCGCCGGAGTTTGACGAAGGCAGGAAGTAGTTGCTGCCGACCGATTTCAGGCCTGCCGCGTTTTGGAATGTCGCTATTTTCAGCGCTGCGATATCTCGGCGGACGCCGTTGGAGAACACGCCCACGAGCGTACCCTCTCGGCTGACGGACATCGTCGATAGCCAACCAGCGGCGTAGCCGTCCTGACCGGAGTTTGCCGCGGTGGAAGGCCCGCCGAACTGGGTCAGGCCATCCAGGTCGCCCAGCGTGCCGAGGTTCAGGGTAACCGACCGCTGATTCGTCGGGTCTGACGGGAAGCTAAGCGTAACTGTGCTTCCGTTGACGTCGGTTCCGTCGAGGTCGCCAAAGCTGCCGTCCGTTTGGAACTGTATGCCGCGGATGAACCGGTCGTTGACAATCGTGTCGCTGCTGGCGGATTTTACGACGAAGTCCCAGGTGTTGGTTGTGTCCGTACGGACAAAGCTGCCCGCGATGGTATACGCGTTGCCCTGAGCGTCGAAAACTTCCACATTGACGGGCTTTTCGATTTGTCCGCCCGCGGTAAGTATGTCGAATTGTGCCGGCAGCTCGAAGGTTGCCGCTCCGCCGCTGGTGTCGGTAAAGGTCATGTTATTGATATAGGATTGGCTGTACCCCGCTGCGTCGTCTTTGAGTCGCAACTCGCCGTTGACGAACGTAGCTGTCGAGCCTGGGAACAGGCTGCTGATCGAGTCGACGAAATCCTGCACCGTATCGCCAACGGCGTATGTGTAGGTTCCGCTGACAGCTGCGCCCACTTTGTCCGTGCCGACGATATCAACCGTGTCGCCAGCTTCGAGGCCTGACGTTTGGGACAGGTCTGAAAGCAGCGTCGGATACGACGCCAGCGAACCGCTACTGTCGGTGTATCGTATGCCGCTGGTCAACAGGTTTACGGTGGGGTCGGACTGGTTGGCCGAGAGGTTGCCCGAGAAGCTGATTACTTCGGTCTCCTTGGCAGCGAGGGCTACGTCGTATGGTATTCGGATGTCGTTGGATGTCGGGTCCTGGAATCCTTCGGGCACGCCTTCGCGCCCGATTCGTTGCACGCGATAGCCGTTGGTCGGGTCGATGAGATAGAACTGCGAATCGACCGCGAATTGGCCCACGCGGGTGTACTTGTCGCCCTGGCCATCGTTGAGGGTGAAGTAGCCCTTGCCGTCGATAGCCATGTCCAGCGGATTGCCCGTATACTCCAGTGTGCCCTGGGTCATGTCCCGGTCGACCGAGCTGACCAACACGCCCGAGCCGATCTGCATCGGATTGGTACCGCCAAGATTCGCCGTCGGAGCAGACGCGTCCTTGAGCGTTTGGCTGAGCAAGTCCGCGAAAGTTACCCTGCTGGATTTGTAAGCGGTCGTATTAACGTTGGCCAGATTGTTACCCGCAACGTCGATCATAGCTTGATGAGCTTTGAGACCGCTAACGCCTGACATTAATGCATTACCCATGATTTTACCTCATATACCTTGTTAAATTAACTACAAATCCGAAATCCGAATTTCGGTATTGTTTTACGATGATGGTTCTTGCACTGAAATTACTTCGTCCAGAGCTACCGTATCGGCGCCGACTTGCAGCTTTGGCTCGCCGTTGACGATATTCACCTGCGAGACTATTCCGCTGACCGCGGTGTCCTGGCCTTCGGGGAAATATGAAATTTCCTTGCCGATAAAGGCTGCGCCCTCAGCCAGGTTGAAATTGTGCAATAGCGAACTGAAATTGATATTGAGATTCTCCATCTGTTCCAGTTCAGCAAGGGCAGCCATCTGGGCGGTCATGTCGCTGTTGTTCATCGGTTCCAGCGGGTCCTGGTGCGACAACTGGGCTGAGAGCAACTTGAGATAATCGTCGCGTATGCTCTGCGATGAAGCGCTTGTTACTCCTGTTATTCCGCTCATGTTTATTCCTTTACAAAATTCACCACAAAAGAACGCATGGAAAACAAATTTTTCACCATGAAGAACATAAAGTTATTTTTTCTTTTTCAAAAAAATCGTTTTCGAGTTCTTTGTGTTCTTTCGCGGTGAAATAATTTTTCGAAACTCATATCATTACGTTGATTGAACTTTCGGATATATATTGTCCGAGGTTTTGATAGGTCTGGGGCAGTTGGGCAGCGGCGTTGGTGTCCGGGTCAGGCCAACTGTTAGAGCCTTGGCCTGGGGAGTTTTGGGTCTCGCCGCGACCTGGGTTGCCTCGACCCTGGCTGTCAGCCTGGCTGGCGAATTGGTCTTGGGTCTGACCAGGTTGGGCGTCGTTGCCTCGGCCTGGGTTCTGGTCGTTCATCCGCAGCTCGATATCTTTTACTTCGATGCCCGCGTCAGCCAACTTTTGTAGCAGGGTTGGCATGTCTCGGATAAGTTCGTCCAGCGTCCGGGCGTGTTCGACCCGAATCAGGCCTTGGAGTCCGTCGCCCGCGGTGCGGAGTTGTATATTCACCTGTCCAAGCTCCGGCGGGTCCAGCCTGATCGTCATCTCCTGGCCAAGGTTGTCCCGAGAGGCTTGGACGTGGGCGGTGATTTGTTCGATCATGGCGGTGGAGTTGGCCTGGCTGATATTGCTTGTTAGTTGTGTGCCAGCCCTGGCTGCGGCTGTCGCGCCAATCGCTTGGACAGTTTCGACGGGTTGGGTGAGTTCAGATGCGACGTCGATGTTTGCGATGGCTTGGCCTGTTGGCTGGGCGGGTTTTGCTGCCGCGTCGGCCTGGGCGGGTTTGCCAGTTGGGGCTGAGGTGGGTTTTGTAGCTGGGGCGGGTTTGACAGCTTGGCTTGCGTCGGCCTGGGCCTGGCCAAACTGCTGCACCTGGCGATAGGCGGAAATTTGACCCGACGCAGCTTTGGTCGGCGTAGCTTTGGCAGCTTCGCTTTGCGTCTCAGCTATCGCGGAGCTTGCTTGGGCAGGTTGGCTTGGCTTGGCGGCAGGCGATTGCGTCGCTTTGTTTTCCACAGCGGCAGCTTGCGTATCTGGCTTGGCCAAGCCGGCCTGGCTTGTAGCGGTTGTTTTCGCCTGCTCGGGGTCAGCTTGGCTCGGCGAGGACAACGTCTGCGATATTTCCCCAGCCTTTGCTCGGGCGACGGGCTTGGCGGGCATAGCGGGGTGCAATCCGCCTGGACAATGCCCGCTGGGTATTTCGGCGGCGACTTGCACCCGGCTTGGGACTACCGTATTGACCAGCTTGGCGGGGGCGGATTGAGTTTCGCTGGCCAGGCCTGCGTTGCCAATTTGAATGCTGACAGCAGGTTGATGTTCGATAGCCTCGGCGGGCTGATTGGCTAGGCCCGCTTCGACCAATACTTTAAAAGGGTGGGCTGTCTTGGGTTTTTCGGATTTTTGAGGGTTTTTAAGTTGCTCGCCCGTCTTTTCGCCATTTTTGCTCAAAACAGGGCTTTGGGCGTTGTCATTGAAGCGGACATATCTGGGCTTGCCCTGGTTGATAGGCTTGTCTCGCCCAGCTCGGTGGGGAGCATTGACTGGACGCACGCCATGCACGCCCTTGCTGGCTGTTTTGCCAGCCTTGGCTTGGCTTGGGTGCGATATCGTTTTTGCCAAATTTACCAGTGTCATCGAATTCTCGCTATAAACGCAACTGGCGGAATAACCTGCAAAGCCTGTGCCATTGGAATAATCTTAATAATCATAAAAGCGTAAGTGTTTGCCATGGAAGTGGTAACAAATTATTTTCATAAAATAGGTTGGTGTTTGCGGAAAATACCTCCAGCGAGTTCCGGCAGATTCTTCCGGCCTGGTGGCAGAATTATCCGTTTCGGTGCGCAAATATCTGAACACAGGCTGCATAAAAAACATACGTGGCTGGTGGTGTCTTATGTGGTATGGTCGCCAGGCTGGGCCTATTGTTGAGGAAAAGGGGGTATTTTGGGCTATTCTGGTTTTTCGGACTTTTGGCACGGATATTGCACATTCACGGGCGAAGCTGCCCGAGCGTCCAGGCTGGAACCACGAATAACCACGAATGAACACTAATTTTTGAAATAGAAACAGAAACAGAAACAGCAAAAACAAACTACGAAATACACGAAAGAACGCGAAAACGATTTGTTGCTTTTACTGATTACCGACAACTGGTTACTGACAACTTTTTGTACCTGTGGTTCAGATTTTTATGTGAACGATTGCTGTTTTACGAAAGGCTCATGCGGAACATGACGACTGAGGCAAGTGAAAAACAGGAAGCTGGCACCCCGACGGGTCGGCGTCGTAGTAGGAAGATGCTGATGCTCCAGGGACTGTTGGTGCTTAATACCGTGCTGGTGGTTCTGGTTGTAGCGGTGATGCTTGGGGTTATTCCCAAGCCTACGTTCCGCACGGTCGAGCCCCTGGCCCAGAGTCTAAGTCCCCGCCAGGCCAGTGCGTATCAGGTGCTCGCCCAGCCTGTGGTCAAGCCCGAGGCCAGGGAGAAAAAAAACGTCGGCGATTCGGACCTTATGCCAGCCCGGCCCAGGGTTGTCTCCTGGGCCAAGGCGGAGAAGCTTTGGCGAGGGAAGGATTTCGCTGCTGCGATCCCGCTGTTTAGTCAACTGCTGGCAAACGCCAAGCCTAACCCAGCCAACGAACTGGTGTGCGATTATTTTTTGCTGCGCATCGCCCAGTGTCGCATAGGCCTATCTCAGATAGACCAGGCCAAGGCCCAGCTTGCCAATCTCGACGCCAGCGCCTCGCCGATTATCCGGGCGGTGTCGTCTTTCGAGCAGGCCAGGCTGGATCTGGCGGAGGGCAAGTACCTCGATGCCCGCAAGTACGCCTACCGTAGCATCGCTGCGATGGGAGCGATGGAAAGGCCCTTGCCGTTGCAGAGCGATTGTCATTTTCTTATCGCCCGGGCGCTGACGAGCAAGGTTCGTAGCTTAAAGACGGTGGATAGGTTTATCCGCTGGCCTGGCAATCTGACGAAGGATCCGTTCGCGGGCCTGGGCAAGGCCGAGTTGCGCGGGATATTGGCTGAGGGCAAGGGGCTGATGAACCCCGCAGCTCTTGGGCCTGAGCTTAAAATAAGCAAAGTTCCAGGCCAGCCCGGCCGATGGGCGATAACAGCTTCGCACGTTTCGGCGGGCGAGGTTTTGAACCAGTTTTGCGACAAGGCTGGCTTGGAAATATCCTGGGTCAACGTCGATCCGAAGGTTCGTCGCAGGCCTATCTCTTTACATTTCCGGGCTATCTCGCCGCAAAAGCTCAACGAGGTAGCAGCTGGCATGATCGGGCTAATCAGTCGATTTACGCTGAACAAAACGCTGGTTCACGACCCGATGCGGTTGGCGACGATTTCGACTCAGCGGGACATGTTAATACGCGAAGCTGTTTCGGCTTGGCGGCTTTTCTTCCTGCGATACCCACGCGACGCCAGAAACCCCGAGGGTCATTTCGCACTGGCGGCGATTCGCCAGTGGAGCGGAGACGATGTCGCAGCTGACCGTGAGTATCAAATTCTCGCCCGGCGGTTCGAGCGGTCGAAGGTTGCTCCGCTGGCATTGCTGAGGTGCGCGAAAATCAAGATGTCGATGATGAACTATCCCGGCGCGCGGAAGGATATGATGGACCTGTTGGACCTCTACCCCGACCATCCCGGCGTGGCGGAGGTTTACCTCTTGCTGGGCGAGTCGCTTGAAGCAGCTGGCCAAATAGCCAGGGCAGCGAAGGCGCACGAGAATCTTTCGCATCGCAATCTTTCCGCGTCCAGCCGAGCTGAGGCAGCCCTGCGAGCGGGGCGATGCTATTTTCGGCTGAAGGACTATAAAAAGGCTTCCAAATGGCTGGCCCGGTACGTCGCTATGCTCGATGAGCCAAACCCGCGGGAGTATGTCGAAGCTTATTTCATGCTGGGCAAGTCCCAAGCCAGGCGCGGCAATTTGAAGGTCGCAACCCAGGCCTACCGACGCGGGTTTCTTGGTCGGCCTGGTGCAGAGGTGCGTATCCCAGCCATCTGCGAACTGACCAGGCTGTACATTCAGCAGGAAAATTTCGTCGAGGCTATCAAGGTGTTGGCCCTGCTGTCGCGCGAGAAACTCTCAGCCCAGCAGTCTTGTCGCAAAGCTATTCTCGCTGCGGAAATCCACCGCTCGATGGGCCTGGTGGACAAAGCCCGGTCGATACTTCGCCTGGAACTCGGCGCGGTGGGCGACAAGAAGCTTCGATCGAAAATCGGCATTGGTTTGGCCAAGTGTCATATAGCTTCGGGGGATTATGTCTCAGCCAGGAATCTGCTGATGGAAATCCTGCCGAATCTCCGCCCTGGGCCTGACTTGTGGGACGCTTCGTTGCAGCTGGCTAATGTGTGCGTGAAGTTCAACCTGCCGGACCAGGCTATTTCGGTTCTCAAGCCAATCCTCAAGTCGCAATGCTCCGCGGAAATTCGTCGACAGATAACAAACGCCCTGGGCGAGGCATACCTTCTAAAGAAGCAGTACAACAAGGCTGCCCTGGCCTTTGCGGACATTAAAGATCAGGACAAAACCCCAACTGTTATAAACGACGCCAGGGCCAACGCCGAGCAAACTGGAGAGAACAAATGACCCGCGCGGGCTTGTTGACATTTTTGGTTGGCGTTTTGTCGTTGACGGCTGTTGAAGCAGCTGGGCCTGACCAGGCCAACGACAGCGGAGTTGACCAGGCTGAGGAAACTGCGAAAGTTTCTAAAGTTTCCAAAAAAACCTCGCGCGTCGATCGTCGCATGAGGCAGTTGTTCGGTGAAAACTACAGGCCTCCCAGCCAGGCTGACGCGGAGTCTCGCAAGATGCAGGCTTTGGTGGACAAGCTAAACGCGATGTCTCTTTCCAGCGACAAGCTTCGGCGGAAGCGACAGGCTGCCAGGGCGCCCCAGCCTGTGAAAGCTCCAGCCCCTCAGCCTGTCGTCGCAGCCAAGCCCAAGCAGGTTAAAGTTGCCCCCAAGCCTTTGCCAGCGGGTTTTTTCCGCAAACTTCGCGACGCAGCCGGCGACCAGCTAGCCAATCCGATAGGCCTGGCTGACGCCTTGTACAAGAGCGGTTCCAAGGCCCAGGCTTACGAGGTGTACGACAAGATTCTAAAGCATGGCGGACTTTCGGACGCTGACGCAGGCTGGGTGCTGTATCAGTTGGCTAATTGTCGCGCCGAGACGAACCCAGCTGAGGCGAGGGAACTTTTGCGTCGGCTGATTTCGCAGTATCCAGATTCTCCGTGGAGCATGTTGGCGGAGAATCAGCAGCGGGTTTTGGAATGGCTCGCCCAGGTCAGACCCAAGCGGACGCTTGGAGACGCGAAAAAAGTTTTGCGGGAAAACACGAAAGCCCCCCAGGCGACAGGCCGAGCTGACTCGCCCATTGCAGGCAGATAGATTTTAGCAGAGCGGATTTATACGACATGATTGAAACGCGGTCATATGACATTTTGATAGCAGGCCAGGCCAATGAGATCGGCAGAAGCATCCTGCCAGCCTTGGCTTCTCGCGGCGTTCGCGGCATCATAGCCAGCGACGCTCGGGAAGCTCGCCAGCGGCTGGCCACTCAGCGATTTCACATGGCCTTCGTGCAGGTCGACGTTGCTGATGACCGGGCCTGGGGCCTGATTTCGCACTTGTGCAGCGAAAGGCCTGACATGCCGTTGGTCGCTCTTGGCCCGGCTGGGGACGTGCCCTGTGCTGTGGCGTCTACGCGGGCTGGGGCCAGCGAGTATCTCACTCGGCCTGTCGAATCAGCCCGGCTTGGGGAATTGCTCGACCAACTTCTCCCCGGCGGTGAGGCTGCGATTGCCCAGGCCAACGAGGACACTTGCCAATCGCCATACCGCATCGCAGGCCAAAGTCAAGCCCTGATGGAAACCATCGACCTGGCCCGGCGGGTCGCTCAGACCTCCATGCCAATTCTAATTTCAGGCCCGAGCGGCACGGGCAAGGAACTTATTTCGCATCTCGTGCACCGTTCGTCTCGTCGGGCCAATGGGCCTTACGTCAGCGTTAATTGTGCAGCTCTGAGCGAGTCGTTGTTGGAGAGCGAACTGTTTGGCCATGAGAGAGGAGCTTTTACCGGCGCGCACGCTCAGCGGAAGGGCCGATTCGAGTTGGCTCATCGCGGCACGCTTTTGCTGGACGAAATTTCCGAAACAGGCCCGCGTCTCCAGGCTGAGCTTCTCCGCGTTTTGGAACAGCAGGACTTCCAAAGGCTGGGCGGCAGCGAGTCGGTCAACGTTGACGTGCGGATTATCTGCACCAGCAATCGCGACCTGGCCAGCGAGGTCAGCAAGGGTAATTTCCGGCAGGATTTGTACTACCGGATCCGCGGCGTGCAACTTAGCGTGCCGTCTCTGCGGGACAGGACGGAAGATATCCCCGAGCTGATATGGCACTTTGTGAACCTCTACGCACACGAAACCAGGCGGAGCGTTTCCAGGCTGGACGACGCGATGTTGGCGATGTTTGGCCAATACGATTGGCCTGGTAATGTGAGGCAACTTCGCAATATTATTCGCACCGCGTTGGTGCTTGGCAGCGGTCCGGTCTTGTCGCTAAGCGACGCGCCGCATCTTGTGGGCGAACTTCGCGAGCAGGAAACCCAGGGCGAGCTGGTCGCCGAAACAGCGGCGGAGTCTGTTCTCACTCTGCAAGACCTCGAACGCCAGGCTGTGCTCCAGGCCCTCAAGCGGACAAATTCGCACCAGGTAAAAGCAGCCAAGTTGCTGGGGATTTCCGACCGCACGTTACGGGATAAGATTCGCCGGTATCGTCAGGACGGACATTTTCAGCTGGAAGGAGAATCGACATGGTCGGTAAGTCGAGCATCGTAAATGTGCTGGAGGCTGGGCTTCGGGCCTCTGACCTCCGGCGGAAGGTTATCGCCAACAACATCGCCAATATCGAGACCCCGGGATATCGTCGCAGCGCGGTGAAGTTTGAGGATATGTTGGCTGAGGCGCTGGATACGTCGGGCGGGGCTGGCAAAAAAGACCTCGCGGGTATCAAGGGCGAGCTTTTTCAGCCTGGCAATACGCCGCTTAACGCCAAGGGCAACGACGTGAACATCGAAGTCGAGATGGGCGAACTTATAAAAACGGCTTCCAGACAAAAAGCATATCTCCGGATGCTAAACAAGGTGTACAAGCAAATGGAACTGGCTATGCGGGACAAGTTTTGAGGTGAATCATGAGTAATATCAATTCAATTTCGTCGGTAGACATCGCGGTTTCGGGCTTGCAGGCACAGGCTGCGAGAATGAACGTTATCGCTAACAACATCGCCAACGCACAGACGACGGACAAGGGCGACGGCACGGCGTTTCGCAGGCTGGAGCTTGCATTGTCCGCGGGCGAGGGCGAGCTGGGAGGCGTCGAGATTGGCGACCCCATAGCTGACACGACCACGCCGTTGCAAAGGGTGATGATGGCGGGGCACCCCGACGCGGACAAGGACGGGTACGTTACCATGCCCAACGTTTCCGTGCCGGTCGAGATGATGAGCATGGTCTCAGCTACGCGGGCGTACCAGGCCTCGGCGGCTGTGCTGAAACGATTTCAGGATATTTCGAACACAACGCTGGAACTATTGAGATAAACGGAATATGTCGGATAGAACTTTTGACCCGTTGAGAGAGAATGGGTTTTGCAAAAAACTTTGGAACTATTGAGATAGAGAGGTGCACGATGGCTGGTATTTTTTCAATTTCGGGTATTTCGGGCGTGGGTGGTGCCGGCGGCATCAGGCCGATGCAGGCTCCCGGGCTGAACAAGCCACAGGACAAAAAGACACCGGGCTTTGGCGACGTTATGAAGGCTTACGTTGACAACGTCGACGCCAAGCAGAAGACCGCGGCGGGAGCCATGCAGGATTTGGTAGCGGGCAAGACCAATGACGTCCTGCCGGTGGTCAATCAGATAGCCAAGGCTGATCTGAGTTTCAAGCTGCTCATGGGCGTGCGAAACAAGGTCATCGAAGCCTACAAAGAAACCATGCGGATGCAGGTTTAGATAGTATTTGGCTGACTGGTTGATTGGTTGACTGGGAAAAGATTACATAAACAACCAATCAACCAGTCAACTAATCAACCAGTTACTACACCAGAGGTATTTTTATGGCGAACGTATTGGACAATTTAAGGCACGTCTGGCAGCAGGCTAGTTTGACTCACAGAATGATGCTCATCGGCATTGTCGTTGGGCTGCTGGCTGTGGTTGGCATGCTGGTGCACTGGTCTACAAAGCCTGATCTGGTCCTGCTTTATGGCGGACTCAGCCAGGGGGACGCAGCTCAGATATCGCAGAAACTTCGCGACGAGGAGATACCCCACAAGGTCAAGGACGGCGGGACGACCATCTTGGCTCCGGCCCAGAGAATTCACGAATTGCGGCTGACCATGGTCGCCCATGGCCTGCCGGCCGGTGGAAGCGACGGCTATAAAATTCTCGACCGCGACGGACTGGGAATTAGCCCGTTCAAAGAGAAGGTCAATTTCGTCCGGGCTATCTCCGGCGAGCTGGAAAAAACGCTCATGCTCATCCACGGCGTTATCAACGCGCGCGTAATGCTCGTCAGCCCAGACCAAAGACTCATGTCGCGCGGCAAGCAGGAAGCGTCCGCGTCGGTATACCTCAAAACGCGTGGCAGCGGGAAGCTCAGCAGGGGCAACATTTTGGCGGTTACCAATCTCGTAGCTGGGGCGGTCAAGGGAGTTCGGCCTGAGAAGGTCGTCGTCGTGGTCAATGGTCAGCTTGAGGCTGGGCAGGAAAAGGACGAATTGGCTGCGATATCAGGCTCGTTGTTCGAACGAAAAATGCAGGTCGAGCAGTATCTCTCCAGCAAGGCAGAGGACATGCTCGCTCGCGTACTCGGGCCAGGCCGGGCTACGGTGAAGGTCGATGCGACGCTTACAACCAAAACCGTTCAGCGAACCAAGCGGACTTTTGACCTGGCTAACCGGACGGAAAAAAAGGTCAACACCACTTCCAAGAGTGGCTTTACCAGCGGCAAGGGCCGCGGAAAGTCTTCGCCAACCACGACCAAGAACAAGACCGAGACTATTGAATACGACACGCCATACTCGACCGAGCAGACGGCGGAAGGCCCTGGGGTTTTGAAGTCTATCGCCGTGGCGGTGTTTGTGGATCTCTCTGAACCTATCGACGCCCAGGGCAACGGGAAGGAAGGCGAGGCTGGGGCTAAGAAAAAAATGCCCACCGTCAAGCAGATAGAGACCGCTGTCCGAAACGCTCTGGGCCTGACCGACAGCGGCGAGCTTACCACGAGCATCACCGTCGTGGACGTACCCTTTCAGCGTGTAGCCAGTGGCCAGGGTGAGTTGACGGAAGAGGCGGGCATATTCAGCACGGACTTTATTTTGGAGATGGTGCGGCGCGGCTCGTTGGGCGTGGTGGTTTTGGGTATGTTACTGGCGCTGAAAATCTTCAAGGGCAAAAAGGCAATGGCTGGCGATGCTGAAACTGCCCCGGGCGAGGGTGCTGGGGCTACAGCTGGGGCCTCGGCCTTACCCAGTCCAGCCCAGCCTCAGTTCAAGGGTGCGGACAAGGCGCTGAAGATGAAGATATCTACCGCGCTGACAAATAACCCCGATCAAGTCAAACAGCTATTCCTCTCGTGGATAGAGAGCAGCCAGGGTAAATAGTCAGAAGTCAGGATTCAGAAGTCAGGATTCAGGATTCAGAAGTCATGTAGTCAGGAGCTAGATTGTGGCAGCGATAACAGGTACGAAGAAGGCGGCGTTGCTTTTAATGGCGATGGATCCGCATAGCGCGTCGGAATTATTGAAGGTGGTCAAGCCTGCCGCAGCGACCGATATCGCTACGGAGATGGCTTATCTCAACAGCTCGGGCTCGCAGGAGGCGGAGGAGTTTTCGCACGATGTCGTCAAGGAGTTCAGCACGCTGCTCAGCGGCAACGACCAGGACTGGGGCCTGGGTTTTGTCAAGCAGATGCTCGATGACGCCCTTGGCATGGAGCGGTCGGCCAAGGCGTTTGAGGAGGTAAAGATTCGCCTGGACCATCGCGACCCCTTTGCTCCGATATGTGGCACGAACCTTTACGAATTGGCAGCAGCTTTGGAGGGCGAGCCTACGCAGGTTATATCGCTCGTGCTGGCAGAGCTTTCAGCCAAGGAAAGCGCAAGCCTGCTGGGGATGATGGATGATGATCAACGCAACGATATTATTCGAGGCATGGCCGGGGCTACCAACGTGTCGGTCGAGGCTAAGGTTCGCGTAGCTAAGGTTATCCAGCAGAGACTTTGCGAGCTTCGGGCAGACGGCCAAGCGGCAGGGGGCAACGCCCAGGAAGCCCAGATGCGAAAAATTTCCGTCTTGCTCCGTGGCTTGCCTTTGGAAACTCGAAGCGGCATGCTCGAAAGCATAAAACAGCAGAACGAAGAGACCGGCGCTATGGTTACCAAGATGATGGTGCTGTGGGAAGACCTGCCGATAATAGAGTCTCGCGCGTTGCAAGAGGCGCTGCGACAGGCAGACCCGCAAAAACTGGCAATGGCTATGGTCAATGCGGACCAGAAGACGGCTGACAAGATTAAGCAGAATATGTCCGAATCTGGCAGAAATATGCTCTATGAGGAGTCACTGCTTATAACCTCGGCCAAGAAAAAGGAAATCGACGAGGCCCGGGAAATCCTGCTAGACGACCTGCGAGAACTAAACGAAGCTGGGATGTTAGACTTCGAAACCGAAGAGGTTTAGTAAAAGTTACTCAAACCGACCGGTTTGAGTAGTTGGTTGACTGGTTAAAAACAAAAACAACGAACCACGGATAGACACTGATAAACACGGAGTTTTTTTACTGATTACTGATAACTGACTACTGATTACTTTTTATAAATAGAAAGACTTGATTGAAATGGCTGAGGCTGTGATGTTACAACTCGAATTGCCTGTTGCTGATGTTGGGCTGGTCGTCGATGAGCCTGAGCTGGAGCAGGATCGAAATATTTCAGCTGAGCTTCGCGAACAAATCGAGGCTGAGTTGCAAGAGCGGTTCGACGCCCGGATAGCTCAGGGCCAACAGCAGGTAATAGCTGAGCGAGCCCAGCTTGCCCAAACGCAGCAGGCTCTGACCCAGGCGGCGGCCCAGTTGTCGCAGTTGCAAGAACAGGCTCTGGAAGAGCTGCGAAACCAGGGGGTTGACCTGGCTCTGGCTATCGCGCGGAAGGTTATCGCTCAGGAGATAAAAGCCCAGCGGGTCGAGATAGACCCGATTGTAATTGATGCGTTGCGTCAGTTGCCCGCTCGTGGGGAAATCGAGATACATCTCAATCCAGCCGACCTTGAGCGGAGCCAATTCGTAGCTGAGGCCACTGGCGCTCACGCACGGGAATTGAAGTTCGTCTCAGACCCGGATGTGGCCCCGGGTGGTTGCGTTGTTCAGAGCGTTGAAGGCAGTGTCGAGTCTAACATAGACTCTTCGTTGCAGAAGATCGGCGAGGTTCTTCGCGACACAGAGGAGGGCGAATAGATGTCGGTTCTAGGTATGGAAAAACTCGCAGCCCGGTTGGGGGACATTCGCCTTTGCCCCTGCCAGGGTAGTGTAATTCGCGTCTCCGGCATGACGGTCGAGTCGCAAGGCCCGCCGGTCGGCATGGGCGAGTTGTGTGACATTCACCTGATTGACGGCAGGGTAGTACCAGCGGAGGTGGTGGGGTTTCACGACCAGCTCCGCGTGCTCATGCCGTTGGAAAATATCGAGGGCGTCGCCCCCAAGGACCCCGTCATTGCCAGGTGCAGGCCTCGCAGCGTTACGCTTTGTCCAAGTATGTTGGGCAGGGTTCTCGACGGGCTTGGCAATCCTATCGACGGTCGCGGGCCTTTGCGAAAAGCTGAAACTCGCACGCTGGAAAACACCCCGCCGCACCCACTGAGTCGGCAGCGAATCTCCAAGCCCTTGATGCTCGGCGTCCGTTCGATCGACGGGATAATCACGTGCGGCAAGGGTCAGCGCGTCGGCATTTTCTCAGGCAGCGGCGTAGGTAAGAGCATGTTGATGGGCGAGATTGCCCGCACCAGCGAGGCGGACGTAAACGTTATCGCTCTGGTCGGCGAGCGTGGCAGAGAAGTTCGCGAGTTTATCGAGGAATCGCTGGGGGCTGAGGGCCTGGCCCGCAGCGTTGTGTGCGTTGCTACCAGCGATACCTCGCCGATTCAGCGGGTGAAGGTTGCTTTCCTGGCTATAACTATTGCGGAATATTTTCGAGACCAGGGCAAGGACGTGCTGATGATGATGGACTCGCTGACGCGTTTCGCCCACGCTCAGCGCGAGATAGGCCTGGCTGCTGGTGAGCCACCCACGACCAAGGGCTATTGCCCAAGCGTGTTCAGTTTGTTGCCCAAGCTCGTGGAGCGACTGGGCTGTAGCGACGTCGGCAGCATCACCGGGATACTCACTGTGTTGGTTGACGGCGACGATTTGAGTGACCCTGTGGCTGACTGTGTCCGGTCGTTGCTGGATGGCCATGTCGTGCTCGACCGCAAGCTCGCCCAGCAGGGTCATTATCCCGCGGTGGATATTCTCCAGAGCGTCAGCCGACTTGCTAGCGCCGTAACCACACCAGAGCATCAGCTGGCGGCCAGGCGGTTCAAAGCTATTTATTCAACCTACACAGAAGCGCAAGACCTTATAAATATAGGCGCATATGCTCCCGGCAGCAATCCGCGGATAGACCTGGCGGTTCGGCTGATCGAGGAGGTGCGATCGTTTTTGATACAAGACATTGGCGAGGCGGGCATGAGTAGCGAGGAGATATCGCAACGGCTTGTGGAGCTTACGGCAAGCTGGGAATTTTTGGGAGACAAACGATGCAAATAAGCGCCAATAATTTGAATTGGCGGGCTGCGAGTTCCGAAGTATTTGCGTGGTTCTCGCAGCTTGGCCTGGGAGAGACACGTGGCTTTTAGATGGACATTGCAGAAATTGCTGGACGTAACGGTTACGCGCGAGGCTGCAGCCAAGGCGGCGATGTTTGAGGTCTCGCGTCGCATTGCAGCTTTGCATGGCGAGATAGTTCGGCGGAAGGAAATGGCATGTTCGCTGCTGCAGGGCTTAGGGCAAATGACAATTGAAGACCGCCTGGCCCGGCAGCAAATGTTGATGGACGCTCTGGCAGCTGAGCGGGAACATATAAGGACGATGATGTTGCAACTGGCTGAGCTTAGAGAGCAGCGGGAACTTCGCAAGGCTGAGCTTGTAAAAATAATCGCGAAAAAAGATACGCTGGAAAGGCTGCGGGAAGAGGCTTACGAAACATATCAAAGGCTTATCGGACTGAAAGAACAGCAGCTGGCGGACGAAAATTTCAACGTCCGCTTCGCACGAAACATGCAAGTTCCATTGAAGTTAAAAACGGCATGAACTTCAGCCATTCACACAAAAAAACCAGAAATGAAGCGGTTGATTGGTTGACTGGTTAAAAACAAAAACAGCAAACAAAAACAAAAAACTACGAAAGACGCGAAAGAACGCGAAAACAGTTTTTTTGCTTTTACTGATAACTGATAACTGATTACTTTTTATGTTGTTGGGAGTATAAAAATGGTTGGCAAGTTGATTAAGATTGGCGTGTTGGTGCTTTTGGCTGGGGCGAGTTTTGGCATATCTTTTGTCATCACCGGCAGCATGGCTCCGGCGGAGCGGCCTGTTCAAGAAGCCCATGCGGATCCAGATCGGCTTGATCTTGAGAAGGGTTTGCTGGATGGCTTGGCCTCGATGCAGACTGACGAGCTTAACCCCGCGGAGAAGCAGCTTGACGAACTTATCCGCGACGTCCGGGCCAGGCTCCAGCAGCTTGACCGCCGAGAGCGTAGTCTTAATGAGCGAGAGAAGCGGCTGGCGATGGCGACGGATCGCCTGAAAAAGCAGAGTGAAAACCTGGAGAAACTTCGCGTCGAGCTCCTCTCAGCCATAACGCCGTTGAAGACCGCCAAGGCTGACCTGCTGAAAATGCGGACTATTATAAAAGCCCAGGAGGTGGAGAACTTGAAAAGCGCCGCCAAGATGTACACCAAGATGGACCCCGCCAATGCCGCGAAAGTTATATTGGCTATGTACAACTCGAGGCAGGCAGGCCAGGCTGCCAAGATTATCCATTTTATGCCCGAAAAATCCTGGGCAGCGATAATGGACGAGATAAAAGAGTCCCCCCGGGCTGCGGAAATAATTGACCGACAGCTGCAGGTAATCAAGAACGACGGGAAAATCTGAAAATGGATATCGCAACAGTCATAGGAATTGTAGCGGGTTTTGCCTGCGTTGGCGTATCAATCGTCGCCGGGGGCGACTTGGCTGCGTTCATCAATATCCCGTCGATGATGATTGTTATCGGCGGCATGATATCCTCTACCCTTATACACTTTTCGCTCGGGCAGGTGCTTGCGATTATATCGGTAACCAAGAAGACTTTCCTGTTCAAGTTGCCCAAGGAAAGCGAGCTTATCCAGCAGATGGTGAACTATGCCGCAATCAGCAGACGCGACGGTTCGTTGGCTTTGGAGCAACACCTTGCCAAGGCCAACGACGAGTTTCTTATCAAGGCGCTCAAGTTGGTCGTTGATGGTCAGGGCGAAGATATTATCGAGAAAAAACTTGGCATGGAGATTTGCAATCTTCAGGAACGCCATGCCATCGGTAAGAAAATACTGGAGTTTATGGGCGCCAGCGCCCCAGCCTTCGGTATGATCGGCACGCTCATCGGCCTGGTGCAGATGCTAGGCTCGCTGGAAGATCCTTCCAGTATCGGCGTGGGCATGGCTACGGCACTTATCACGACGTTTTACGGCGCGATATTGGCGAACCTGGTTTTCATCCCCCTGGCGGGCAAGCTGGGCGTGCGGTCAAAGGACGAGTCATTTTTGCGGGAAATGGTGGTCGAGGGCGTTATCGGCATTGCCAACGGCGAGGCTCCCTCAGCGGTTCAGGAACGAATGCACACCTTCCTGTCGATGGGCAAACGAGAATCAGTAAAACCGAAAATCTAATCGTTTATGCAAAAAAAGCGAACCACGAATGAACACGAATTGAAAAAACAAAACAGCAAACTACAAAATACGCGAAAGAACGCGAAAACGGGTTTTTTGAAAAAGTAATCAGCTTTCAGTAGTCAGTAATCAGTAAAAATAGAAACAACAAAAAAAGAAAAAAGAAAAACAAGAAAACTGGATTCCCGCTTGCGCGGGAATGACACGGAGGGGGGTAGGGCGAGAATGACAAAGAAGTTAAAATGAAAATTCGTGTCATTCGCTTTAATTCGTGCCATTCGTGTTCTGCTGTTTTTGTTTTTACTGATAACTGAGAGCTGATAACTGGTTACTGACGACTGGTTACTAACAACATGGCGATAGAGAAGAATAATCAGGTAGAAGATGGCGGGCCAGACCAGAGCTGGATCGTTACCTTTAGCGACTGCATGACGTTGCTGTTGTGTTTCTTCGTGTTGCTGCTGAGTTTTTCGTCGTTCGAGGAGCAGAAGTTTGCAGAGCTTGTCGGTGCGTTTCACACCATGAGCTATGATTGGATACGAGATAACCGGTCGGAAAAACGGGACTCGGTTCACCCATCGAAGGAGTTGCCAGAGAGCTGCAACGATGGCAGCATTATAGCGACGGAGTTTCAGCGGAAGGATTCGGTTCGGCCTGCCATTGAAATGCTCGATCTGGATATCGATAAGGACAAGACGGTTTTTTATCTCCCAGCTGAGAAAATCTTCTGGGCCAACGGCGTGAGCATTACCCGTCGCGGGCGAACGTTTTTGGAATCTTTCGCGAAGTACATGGCTATGGTTCCCTGCCGAGTCGTCATAGCTGAGAGTCATGGCCTGGGCCAACGACACCTGGGCTTGCGAAGGTCATGGGCTATCATGCGATTTTTCGTACAGAGCAGGGGGGTTGCCCAATCACGCTTCAGCCTGGCCCAGCGGTGCGACGCCAAGGCAGGCAAATTCGCAGGCTCACCTTTTTTGGAAATCACGATGCTTAACGCACGAATAGACGAATGAGTAAGAAGAAACCAACTGGAGACCCGCCAGAAGGAATCCCGGCGTGGATTGTATCGTTTACCGATATGGTTACGTTGTTGCTGGCGTTTTTTGTGCTGCTGCAGTCCTTTGCTCACGAGCAAAGCCCAGAGCTGTTCGCCGTCGGGCAGGGTTCGTTCAAAAGGGCTACCCAGGGCATGGGTATTCCGCGATGGTTATACGGCATAAAAACCATGGGCTCGCGGAGTTTTTTGATAAAGCGTCACGCAAGCGAGCCTGACGACAGGCCAAAGCAGCAGGACAAGCCTGATATTATCGACGCTGAGGAAGAGCAGATTCAACGGGCCTTTCAGTCGCTCAAAAAAAATATGGACAGCACGTCAAGCGACCTTGGTCTAAAGACGATCCGCGTTATCGCAACGCCGATACGTTTTGCAGCAGGCGGGGCCAGGTTGACAAGCTCGGCTAGGGCGTACCTGGATTCGTTGGCGGTGTCGCTGCGAGACAACCTGCCGCCGGGCAGCACGGACGTGTATGTGATAGGCCTGGCGCCCAAGGCGTCAGCTTCGCAGAAGGGTTGGATAACCTCAGCCAGGCGGGCGGAGGTGGTGGCAAACTATTTACGCAAAAAATTACGCGGCACTAAAACCAAATGGTCGTTGCACGCGTGGGGAGCGGGCAGGCGGTATGGCAATATCCCCGATGGAACCGAAACAGGCATTGTAGTAATGGGAGCACATGATGGTGGATGAAAATGAAGTAACAAACGAGAACGAAGCTCAAGAGTCGGCTGAGGAGCAGTCCGGTAAGGATGCTCCAGGCGAGGGCGACAAGAAAGAAAAAAGCTCCAGGCTCGACACGTCGTCGTTGTTGGCCTGGGTGCTTATCGCGCTGTTGGTAACGGCTTTTAGTGCCGGTGGCGGCGTGGCAGCGGCTATTATATCGAGCGGCTCGGCGACGGCGGTACCCTTGCCCCAGCCTGGTGAACAGGAAGCCCAGGATGACATTGCGGGCGAGGCTGAGGCCATTGGCGATGCGCGTATCGGCAAGGATTTCGTCTATTATGAATTCGATCCCTTGACAGTAAATCTTGACGTGGTGCGGCAGAACCGTTACATCAAGGTAACGGTCGTCCTGGCGATTCCCAAAGAGGACGAAGCTGACGTTATCACGAGGCTGGACGACAAGAAGGTCGAGCTGAAGGACTGGATAATGACATACATGGCGGGTCACACGCTGGAACAGGTCGCTGGGCGAAAGAACATGATCCGAATCCAGCGGGAAATTTCCGACACGTTGAACCAGAAACTTTGGCCTAACCAGAGGCCCAGGGTCAATCATGTTCTTTTCAAAGACTACGCTGTTCAGTAAGATATTCTGAGAAGTCAGGATACAGGACTTGCACTCTGTTATGGAGTGGTTGTGACGCGAAAGGCATAGATGGCTGCTGCCCAACAAAATGACGACATGTTGCGAGAATTGCTGCGAGGTATCGTGGGCGCCTGCCCGGATGTGGAAGAGAATCCGGATGTGCGGGACTATGATTTCCTGCAGCCTCACCGTTTCACGCCGGAACATCTTGAGCGACTCGACGAGTTTGGCCAACTTGCTGCGCGTATGATGACGGCCTCGTTGAAAAAGTTGCTAGGCCCGGCTACGGAGATAAAGTTTCTCGCCCTCGCCGAAGAATATGCTCAACGGCAGGACGCTGCCAGCCCGTGTTTTCGCATACCCATAACCGTCGCGGAGCGGGTCGTAGCCTGGCTGGAACTGCCCTCGCCGACGGCCCTGGCCTGGATAACCCAACTGCTGGGCGGGATTGTGGATGACAGTATCAATCAGCCCAGGAGTTTAAGTAGCCTGGAGTCTGACTTGTTGGTGGATATCTCGACCAAGGTGTTGGCTGCGATCGACGGAGCCAGTCAAGAGTCCGCAGGCCCGGCTATGGAGTTGCGACCATCCGTCGAGTCGCTGCCTGTCGAGGTGGAGATAGACGAAGAAGTCGTCGAGTTTTGCAGGCTGACGTTTCAGCCTGTAAATCCGGAGGCTGAGTTGTCCTTTGCCCTGGTTGTCTTCTCCGACGTTGTCGAGCCGATTGCCGGGCTGGCCAGGCCCGAGCCACTCGCCCCGGCTGAGACTCAGGCCGATATGCGGGAGCATATCGAGCGGGTTACCGTGTCCGTCAAAGCCCGGCTGGACGAGGTTGACCTAATGCTGCAGGACATCGCGTTGCTCTCGCAGGGAGACGTGTTGATGCTGGGCTTGCGAGTGGGCGAACCGATCGACGTGATAATTG
>Ga0190284_1000210_pt1 | contig 41717 bp, 37 predicted proteins | sample 48691812_MG_FD_161668 | JGI IMG/M metagenome (GOLD analysis project Ga0190284, IMG submission 161668) | Hydrothermal vent microbial mat bacterial communities from Southern Trench, Guaymas Basin, Mexico - 4869-18-1-2_MG | ecosystem: Environmental > Aquatic > Marine > Hydrothermal vents >...
GTTTGCCGGTTCCGCTATCGAAAATATGCCCATGGAAGAACGGATGACCATCTGCAACATGGCGATAGAAGCGGGCGGAAAAAGTGGTATTATCGCTCCTGACGATATTACCCGCGAGTATCTCGCAGAAGTCACCGACAAACCATACGAAGTGTTCTTCAGCGATGACGATGCTATTTATTTTTCAGAGCATGTAATTCCGGCAGAAGAAATTGTTCCGTGCGTCGCGAAACCGCACTCGCCGGACAATTATTCTTCCGCGAAGGATTGTTCTGATATAAAAATCGACCGGGTTTATATCGGTTCGTGCACAGGAGGCAAAACCACTGATTTTATTGCCGCGGCAAAAATTCTTGACGGTCAAAAAGTTTGCGTGGACACTTTCATAGTTCCTGCAACAGTAAAAGTAGAAAAATCTCTTGAGACGGAAAAAATTAACGATAAAACTTTAAAACAAATTTTTGAAGAAGCAGGCTGTCTGCCGATAGCGCCGCCAAGCTGCGCGGCTTGCCTGGGAGGGCCTGTAGACACTTTCGGCAGAACTCATGGAAAAGAGGTGGTAGTTGCGACAACAAACCGGAATTTCCCCGGCAGAATGGGCTCGAAAGATTCGTTTGTTTATCTTGCTTCGCCGTACACTGCAGCGGCTTCGGCTATAAAAGGGAAAATAACAGACCCGAGAACAATTTTATGATTTAATGATTGAGTGATTGAAATGATTTAATCGTTTCAATCTTTTCAATGATTTCAATCACCAAATAATTATGATAACAGGAAAAGTTTTTTTATTAGATGACAATATCGATACTGACCAGATAATCCCGGCGCAGTATCTGAATTTGGTGCCGACTATACCGGAAGAATACAAAAAACTGGGATCTTTAGCCTTAAGCGGGCTACCCGATTCGTACGAAAAGTTTATAAAGTCAGGGGAAGAAACTGCTGAGTATACAATCATTATCGGCGGCAAAAATTTCGGTTGCGGGTCTTCGCGCGAACATGCGCCTGTGGCTTTGGGCGCTGCCGGAATCAAAGCTGTTATCGCTGAATCTTTCGCGAGGATATTTTTCCGGAACAGTATTTCAACCGGTGAAATTTATCCTATCGAGAGCAAGGAAAGCCTGCAGCAAGCTTTCAAAACAGGCGACGAAGCCGAAATAAACATAGAAGAAAATTACGTAAAAAATTTAACAACAGGAAAAAAGTTTGAGCTTCAGCCGCTTGGCGAAGTCAAAAACGTTATTGACGCCGGGGGCATATTCGCCTACGCGAAAAAAACTGGGATGATTAGTTAAAAGGTGTCAGGTGTTCCCGTTTTTGAGGGATCAGAAAAATATAAAATTAAAAATATAAAATTAAAAATTCGCTATGCTTTATCTTTTTAGAAAATCACAAAGGCCGTTATTGTGGATAGTGCTTTCGCTAATTATCATTACATTTGTTTTTCTCGGCACTGCCAGAACCGGGTTTGGTCCGGGGAGAAAATCAAAACCTATTGGCATGATCGGAGAAAAGATTGTTACAGAAGACGATCTTAACCATTCCACCCGCAGCGTGTATTTAAATTACATGTTAAGGGAGGTTCCGCCGGAACTCATTAAACCTGAAGAGTTGGAGCAGGAAGCTATGCAGCGCCTCGTTGTTCTGGAAAAAGCAAAACAGGAAGGTATTACTGTTAGCGATAAAGAGCTGCAAAGAGCTATCGAAGTCACTTTTTTCGGCGGAGAAGGAAAGTTTAATCAAAACGCTTACCTGGGTATGATTAACAAACTTACAGGAAGCAGAACTACAGTCAGAGAGTTCGAAGAGCAGTTCCGCGATATTCTGCTTGGAGAAAAAATCAACAGGATGCTCGCTATGACTGCGATTGTCACAGAGGATGACATCAAAAACGCTTATGATGTAAACAATACGCTTATAAAGTTAGCCTACATACCTTTTAACTATAAAAAATATCTTTCGAAGGCGGAAATTCCGACCAACGAAGTGGAACAGTTTTTTTATGCCAACCAGGAAGAATTCAGAGTGCCTTCCAAAGTTGATATTGCTTACGCGATTGTGGAAGATAAATCTTCAGCAGTTACTTTTGACAAAGGCGAGCTTGAAGAATACTATGAAGAAAACAAAGAGCTTTTTGAAATTACAAACAGCGCTGTTCAGGCCGAGACTTTTACCAATGAAACCGTTGCCGTTGAAGAAGAAAATCTTTATAAACCTTTCGCGGAAGTCAAGAACGAAATCAAAGAAAGCCTTACCAAACAGCGCGCTGCCGAAATAGCTTATGACAAACTTGAGCAGCTTTACTTTGCCATGAGCGGAATAATGACCCGGAACACCAAAAAACTTACGGAAACTTTCAAAGCGGAAGCTTCAAAACTCAAAATACCGGTTGTTGAAACGGGGGCAATAACTCTCGAAGACTCAATTGACAACATTACCAACTCTTACGAAATTGTTCGTCTGGCGTTTGAAATGGAGCCTGGAAAATACAGCGACCTGATCCGCGTTCCTGAAAAAGGGTATGTAATGTTTATTTTGAAAAATAATGCTGATTCTTACCTGCCTGAACTTCCTGAAGCTGAAAACCAGGTAAAAGAAGAAATTAGAAAAAGGAATGCTTTCAATGCCGCCAGTATGGCTGCCCGCAAGCTGAAAGAAACTATCGATCCAAAGATCAATGTCAGCAACTCTTTTGTTAATGCCGCCGGAGCCCTCGGATTAAAGCCACAGGTAACTCTGCCGCTTGACAGGAATTCAGGAATAGAAGCTGTAGGCTGCCCCGCGGAAATAGTATCAAAGATGTTCGCCTTCCCGGTTAACTCTACTGTAGTTATTCCTTACATTGAGGGCTTTCTTCTTGCCTCGCCTGTGGACATATATCCCGCGGACCCGGAACTGATGTATTCAGAAATTGACAAGCTGAAAGCGCTTGTAACAAGAAAACAGCAAAACGCAATTTTTTATTCCTGGCTTATAAACGCATTTAAAGACGTGAGATTCCAGCAGGACCCGCAGAGGGACAGCCAGCAGTAGCCGCCGATTGCTATCGGCATAGCCAGCAGTGGGCGGCTTTTTATAAATTCCAAATAATCAATGACCAAACCAGAGCGTCGTTTGGAATTTTGAATTTAGAGATTGGAATTTATTTGTTATTTGTTATTTGAAATTTAGAATTATACAATGCTACGGTATAAGGAAGCCGGACTACCGACTATGGATTAAGTTCTTCGAGCAACTGTTTACCCGGCTTGAATTTTACTGACAGCTTTTCAGGTATTATTATAGCTTCTTTTGTTTTAGGGTGAAGAACTTTTTTCTCTTTCTTCAATGCGGGAACGAAAGACCCAAACCCGGAAAAAGTAACTTTGTCGCCGGTCTTGACAGCTTCAGAAATGCTGTTTAACACTGACTCTAGAGCAAGCCTGGCAACTCCGTTAGTTATCCCGGCTTTTTTAGATACTTTATTTATAATTTCTTCTTTTTTCATAATGTAACCAAAATTCCCAATTTTGAATAATTAATGTAACCGAAATCTCTGATTTCGACTCGGCAGATGTAACCGAAATCTCTGATTTCGACTCGGCAGATGTAACCGAAATCTCTGATTTCGACTCAACCAATGTAATTTCGACTTAATTTTATCTTATTATATTCTTTTTGTCAATTAATGTAACCGAAATTTTTAATTTCGAACTCGGAGGAAAATGTTATGGCTCCCTTAATTATTATTGTTGTTATCATTGCCGTAGTGGCAATCTGGATCGTTGCGATGTTCAACAGCCTTATCAGGCTTCGCAACAGAGTTAAAAACGCCTGGTCGCAAATTGACGTCCAGCTCAAACGCAGGCATGACCTTATCCCTAACCTTGTGGAAACGGCTAAAGGGTATATGGCGCACGAAAAAGACACTCTTGAAAGAGTCGTCAAAGCGCGGAACATGGCTATGGATGCCCAAGGTGTAGCGGAAACTTCTGCCGCGGAAAATATGCTTTCCCAGACTTTGAAAAGCCTTTTTGCTGTTGTTGAAAGTTACCCTGACCTTAAAGCCAATCAAAATATGATTGCCTTGCACGAGGAACTTACAAGCACAGAAAACAGGATAGCGTTTGCCAGGCAGCATTACAATGATTGTGCCATGACTTACAACAACGCTATACAAATGTTTCCGAAAAATATTATCGCGGGAATTTTCCATTTTGTCGCAAGCGAGTTTTTCGAGGCTGAAGAAGAAGAAAAAGAAAATGTTGAAGTTAAGTTTTAATTTTGAAATTGGAAACTCGAAATTAGAAATTTGACGTTGAGTTTGGGATTAAGATTTCTTCTTCTCACCTCTGACCTCTTACCTCTGACCTACTATGCCTGAAGTTACCGGAATGTACGAACTTATCAGCCGCAACAAACGAAACTCGTGGCTGCTGGTTATTATTTTAGTACTGACAATCGTTATAATAGCCATTGTTTTCGGCTATTGGCGCGGCGGCCAGCAGTTCGGCGCGCAAAACGCTATCACATTTGCAATCATAGGAATTCTGTTTGCCTCCACAGGCGCTTTAGTGAGTTATTTTGAAGGCGCTTCATTAATAATGGCGGTAAGCCGGGCACGTCCTGCAGACCCTGACAGCGAAAGGCAGCTTCACAACCTTGTAGAAGAAATGACCATAGCTTCGGGCCTTCCAAAACCTAAGCTTTACATAATTGAAGACAGCGCCCCAAACGCTTTCGCCTGCGGAAGAAATCCTGAAAACAGCGCCATTGCAGTTACAAGAGGGCTGATGAACAAGCTTAACAGGGAAGAGCTTCAGGGAGTTATTGCCCATGAGATGTCCCACATTTTAAGTTATGACATTCTCTTCGTAACTATTGTTACGGTTCTTGTCGGGTCGATAGTTATGCTTTGCGACGTGTTCAGATGGATGAGCATTTTCGGCGGCGGAAGAAGAAGAGAAAATAGAAGAAGCGGAGGCGGGCAAATAGAAGCGGTTATTGCTATTGTTGCACTCCTGCTTATGATATTGGCGCCGATTTTTGCCCAGCTTATTCAGCTTGCCGCTTCGAGGCAGCGGGAATATCTCGCCGATGCAAACGGCGCTAAAATGACACGGAATCCCAAAGGCCTTGCTTCAGCTTTGAGAAAAATCTCCACTGACACGGAAAAACTCGAAGCAGCAAACAGGGGCACTCAGCACCTTTATATCGTCAACCCTTTGAAAGGAAAAGCAGCATCCAATAAACAGTCGTTGTTCTCAACTCATCCGCCAATTGAAGAACGCATTAACAGATTGGAGGAGATGACTTAAAATAAAATTAACCTAATTAGAAATTTAATATTATGACTTACGAATTTATATACGGCCTGAACCCATGCTTTGAAGTTATCCGCGCCGGACGGCGGAAAGTTTCCAAGGCAATATTGAGCTTATCTTCAAAAGACAATCCAAGAATTTCCAAGCTGGTTAAGCTCCTAAAATCCAAAAATATTCCTTTTGAATGGGCGGAAAAAGGCAAAATAATTAACCTTGCCAAATCCAAAGACAACCAGGGCGCTGTCCTTAAAACAAGCTCTTATCCTTACGCTCAAGTCGAAGAATTACTGGAAAGCGAAAGAATTCTGTTGCTTGACAATATTGAAGACCCGCACAATGTAGGGGCAATCTTGAGAAGCGCGGAAGTTCTCGGGTTTAACTCTGTTTTCATGTCAAACAAAGGCGTGCCGGAAATTTATCCTTCCGTTGTAAAAGTTTCCGCAGGCGCTACAGAGTTTTTGAAAATTTCCAAAGTCATGCCGGCTAACGACTATGTCAAAAAAGCTATTGAAAACGGCTGCCAAATTATAGCCCTTGACATGAAAGGAAAAACAAACATTAATGAACTTAATCCTGAAAAATTGGGAAAATTTCTTCTGGTTATTGGTGGAGAAGACAAATCGGTGGGACAATATATTCTTAACACTGCTGATTATGTTGTCAGACTGGAGCAGAAAGGGAAAGTAAGTTCGTTGAACGCGTCTGTGGCAGCCGGCGTCGCTATGTTTGCGCTTTCTTGAACACAAATCGGCAATATCAAAAGTAAAAAAACATGCGAGCAGGCGCCCGCCTTTAATAACCGAAAAACCGCAAGTCTAATCGGAAGATATTTTTCTATGGAAAGTCCAAAATCAAATCCCCCTAATCCTCTTCCCGCCTCGGCGGATTTTCAATAAGAAAGGAGGAATTAATAGGAAAATAAAAATAAATGCCGGTTCCGGCACAACATAGAAAACAATAGATCCTTCTAATGGGTACAAGTTTGACCTTAAGTTATCCGCTTTGTCATAAGTTAAAAACCTGAAATATAATCCGCCTTTTTCTGCCCAGCTTTCTTCAGTCCAGAATGCCTGGTTCGTATTTTCGGCAATATTGTAAATATTAGTGCCTATAGTGACCAACGCTGGCCCCGCGGGATTATTTGTAGGGACAACCTGAATAGTGTGCCTTAAACAGGATTGTTTAGTCATATTATCCAGGAAAGGCGTAGTCATAAAAGTCAAAAGGAACGGGTCACCGCCAATAGCTTCCGTATTGTTCGTCGGATAAACAACAGGTTCAATAACAGCCGGATTCGGAGGAGTAAAATCGGTAGTAAAAGCAGCATTACCCGAAAATCCGGCAGCAGGAACAACCGAGCTTGCGGCGCCTGCGCTGCCCGGAGAACCGTTTGGAGAACCCCCGGAACCTCCTGCAGCGCCGCCGGGATCGTTTGTGCCCGGGGTTCCACCGCTATTTAAACTAAAAAAAGCAGAGCCAACTTGAATTCCATTAGTAAAAATTTTCGCGGCAGTAACATTCAAATAACCACCCGCACCGCCATCTCCGCCAGCCCCACCATTGCCGCCGTTTCCGCCATCTCCTCCCGGCATACCGCCCATACCCATTCCTCCGTTTCCGCCGTTTCCTCCCGGTCCGCCAGCGCCGCCAGCGCCTCCTTTCTGCCAGTCATAAAAATTGCTTAGATAAATAAAACCATTGCTAGAAAACAAAGTGAGAGCAGACCCGTTTCCGCCGGGGCCTGCCGGTCCGCCGTTTCCGCCTGCACCACCGTCCATTCCGGGACCCATGGTTCCATGTTCGTCCCCGCCATCGCCGGCATTTGCGCCGCTTCCGCCGTTACCGCCGCGGGGACCTCCGAGCCTCACCGAGCCCTGAGAAAGGTCAATTTTCCCTCCGCAACTTTCGTTAATAATAAAAATAGTGTAGTCCCCTGCTCCATAACCTCCCCAGCCGCCCCAGCCGCCATTGCCGCCAAAACCGACCATTCCGCCCATAGAAGAGTCGCCGCTGCTTCCCATTCCCCCGCTGCCGCCCATTCCGCCCTTTCCGCCGATATCGCCGCCTGCGCCGCCAAAACCGCCATTGCCGCCGTTTGGTTGTGAGTCCGGAGGAGCCATCGGCGAATAGCCGTTGCCCCCATTCCCGCCGGCGCCCCATCCGGCGCCCGCTCCTCCTGTCCATCCGTCATACCATGTATCGTCACCATCAGCTCCGTTTACGCCATTAGAGCTGTAGCTCGTTTCCGGGGGCGCCACATAATCAAACTCCTGAGTTATGAGCCCGCCGGGTGCAAGAAAAAAATCACCATTAGTGATAATAAGAGTGTGCGGAGCATGCGTGGGAGGAACTCCCGGCTGGTTTGCGAAAACGAACGTTCCAGAAATAATAAGAGTGTCAATTCGATAAGTTAGGCCTTCAAAAGCAGCATATTCTTCACCCGGATGAATGATCAACGCAAATGAAGTTGATGTTATTAGAATTGCAATTAGAATAACTAAAATAGATTTTGATGTTTTCATGGTTTTTCATTTTGTTTTGGTTGCCTTGCACAATCTTTCAGCTTCCCGAATAGTTTACCGGAAGCATAAGTTAAAGAGTGTGCCAGGCGCCCGGCATTACTCAACAAAGTTTTCCATGCCGACTACATCCGTAATTTTAAGTTTTGTCGCGTCTTTATATTTCTTTTCAACATTCAGCCCGAAAATCGCCGGGCCAATGTCTTTGGTAATTAACTTTTTAATCGAGCCCATTTTAACTACTGCCTGGTCGACCTGCTGCATGGCCCAACAATGATTATAAGCCGCGGAAAAGTCGTATCCCCCGTTGACCAATCCTCCGCAAAAAAGCAAATAAGGCATTTGGGCAGAGGGGCCGGACTTGATAATTCCTTTCGGGCTGTCTCCCTCAATGGAAATAACACCGGTATCAGTTGGCGAAGTTCCTCCGAAACCGCCTTTGTTGGACTGCAGCTTTTTCAATTTTCCGTTAACAATTACAGAATGGACATTTCCCGCCGCCCCGCCCGCTGAAGGTTTAGTAGCGTTCTGAATAGTTACACCTGTTCCGTCGTTATTGTTGCTGATAGCAATTTTCCCGACAGAAGCAAAACCCTTAATTTTCAGTTTTTTCAAATTTCCTTCGGCGTAAACATACAAAAGTTCCGACTTGTTATCTTTTCCGCCGTCGATCATTATAGTTTTAGGCATACCATCTTTAACAAGAACAGCAAGGGGCAACCCTTTTCCGGCTTTGCTTGCAGGGCGGATTTTACAGGCGCCGCCATTTGCGCCAAAAAAACCGATAATTACAAGATTAGAATATGAAGTTTTGTACCCGCCAAACGGCGCATTTATAAGTTGGTTCGAAATGCTTGCTCCAACTGCTGTATAAAGAATCACATTTGGAGAAATTTTAACTTCATAGTCGGTATTCGGAGCTTCCATCCATGGGAGCGCGACAGAAAACGTAGAAATAATTAACGTGAAACTTAAAAAGTATTTTTTCATGATGTTGTTATTTTTGTGAGTTAGTAAATTTAATCCCGTTTAGTGGAATTAAATATTTAGTTTAAGTTCCCTGTGTATAACGACAATTAGACTTACTGTCCAACGACAACTACATTTACCGGAAAATTTTAACAAAATATATCATAAAAAGCAATAGTTTAATTATTTTTCAAACAATAAATCAAGAATGAAATATGCCGAATATCACAAGCGTGGATTTTACATAGGAAGCGGGATGGCGGAAAGCGGATGTAAACAAGTCGTTGTAAGACGAATGCGAATAACAGGCGCGCGTTGGAACGATTATGGCGACAAAGCAATGATTCAGATACGATGTGCATATCTAAATGGAGATTTTAGCGAATTGCCACTATTACAGGCAACTGCATAATCCCGAAAATTTCCATGCACCCATTCTAATGAAATCCCTTGACCTTTTTCAAAAAAAATAATATTATTAATAAACGTTAAAAATCCAATGAATTTCAAAGCAAATAATATTAATGTGGCATACATGGGGCCTCCAAGTTCGTTTTCCCATCAGGCTGCCATTCAGCATTTTGGAGAGGATTCCAAGCTTATTGCCTGCGAATCAATACCTGACGTTTTTAATTTCACTTCCGAGAGCGACAATAATTTCGGCGTGGTTCCTGTTGAAAACTCCAATGAAGGGATGGTTACTCATACATTGGATATGTTTATAAATTCGGAGGTAAAGATTGCCGCCGAAATTTTTTTGGATATTCATTTGAACCTGCTGAGCAATTCAAAGCTTGAAGAAATAACAACTGTTTTCACAATCCCGATTGCTTTTGCACAGTGCAAAAACTGGTTTGTTGAAAACATGCCGGAAGTTAAGCATATAGACACTTACAGCACCGCCAGAGCGGCGGAACTGGTTTCCGGGAAAGAAAACAGCGCCGCAGTTGCGGGAATCCTCGCCTCGAAAATGTACAACTTGAATGTTGTGGCTGAATGCATAGAGGATTATGACCAAAACATGACCCGATTTTTTGTAATAAACAATAAAATGCCTACGAAAGATGATGTTTCAAAAAGCAAAACTTCAATTCTTTTTTCCATAAAAGACATAGCCGGAGCTTTGTATGAATCGCTGAAGCCTTTTCGCGACGCGGATATCAACCTTACAAAGATAGAAAGCCGTCCAAGCAAACAAAAGGCCTGGGAATACTATTTTTTCGTGGATTTCATAGGTCACGCCGACGACGAAAAGGTTAAATCTGCTTTGGGCAAGCTTATAAATCACTGTAATTTCGTTAAAATTCTAGGTTCTTATCCCGTTTGACGGAGGTAATTTATTTTCATCAAAAATTAATTTATGGGAAGAGATAAGATATTGCCATAAATTTGTCCCGGTATATTCATTTTCAGGACAAATTTACTCCGCTTGTAGACATACTATCCAAAATTTGATAAAATATCATAGTACAAATACATTAAATTTATTTCAGGAGAATATATATGCTAATTGAAGTATTCGGAAGACACATTGAAATTACGGAAGACATGAAAGAATTGGTTGAGAAAACTTTGGAAACGGCTTTAAAACCTTTCCCGAATGCGGTTCAGAGCGCAAAAGTTATTGTTTCATTGGAAAATTATCTTATTGAAACTGAAGCAGTGGTAGTTTTGAAAACCCAAAAAGTCCTTACAGCTACAACAAAAGATAAAGAATTTAGAACTGCTATTCATTCTCTCGAAAAGAAACTTAACGAGCAAATTCGCAGGTTAAAAGAAAAGATAGAAAACCACAGGGCATAAAGAATTTTAGAATTTTAGATTTTGGATTTAGGATTGTCTAACGCAAAAATCCATTATTCCATTTATGCGGTATTCCATTTATTCAAATGGTTGTAACTGATAAAAAAGTTATTACAGTCCAGGATTTAATTAATGACCTGGGAGAAGAACTGAAGCTTAAAGTAGTTTCGGGAGCCACGGGACTAAACAGGCCTATCACGGGCGCTGAAGTTAACAGGCCCGGGTTAGCTCTTGCAGGCTGGTATAAGTATTTTGCCCAGCGCCGCCTTCAGGTTCTCGGAATGGTAGAGCTCAATTATTTAAAGCATCTCTCTTCTAAAAGACATTTGGCAGTAATTCGCCGCCTGATGAAGATGAAGATTCCGGCTTTTATTGTTGCCAGGAACTATCTTCCATTGCCGGAAACTGTAAAGCTAAGCAACGAATACGGTGTTCCGATCATTCGCGCACCGGGAATAACCATGAACGTGGTAAACAAAATTTCTTCCTGGCTGGCAGATCAGTTCGCCCCGAGAATTAAAATTCATGGATCGCTTCTTGAAGTTAATGGCGAAGGTGTTTTAATAACCGGAAAAGCCGGGATAGGAAAAAGTGAAACAGCTCTTGCTCTTGTTGAGCGCGGACATATTTTTGTTGCCGATGATGTTATTACTTTAAAGCTCACAGAAGGCCCTTCGATTACCGGATACACGAGTAAAGAGCTTGGGCATCACATGGAGATAAGGGGCGTTGGGATTATTAATATTCAATCTTTGTATGGCGCCAAAAGCGTAAGAATGTGGAAACACATTGATTTTGTTGTAACACTCGAAGACTGGAAGGAAGGCAGAAGTTATGAACGGCTTGGTATAGAGCATGAGACAGTAGAATACCTTAGTGTAGACCTTCCGAATGTTACAATACCGTTAAAGCCTGGCAGAGACGCTGCTCTTCTTATAGAAACAGCCGCGCAAAACGAAAAACTTAAATCTCTCGGTTTTAATACCGCGAAAGCATTTAATGATAGATTAATGGAAATAATGCAAAGTAAAAGTAATGGCTGAAAAAAAAAATGTTAGAAAAATTAAAGTTATTAATAAACTTGGACTGCATGCCAGGCCTTCTGCTATGCTGGTGCAGCTCGCAAATCAGTTTGAATCCGATTTGTTCGCTTCTACAGCCTCGGGTGATGAAATTAACGCGAAATCTATCATGGGTGTTATGATGCTGGCCGCAGGATATAATTCTGTAATTACTTTTCGCGCCGAAGGAAACGACTGCGTGGAATTGCTTAACGAACTAGAAAAACTTTTTCAAACTAAATTTAACGAGGATTAATATTATGAACACAAAGATATTTAAATTAGGGATTATATTGTCTGCATGCTTCGTGTTGGCCGCCAACGCGGAAGATAAAATAGGATTTCATTACCGTTTGACTTGGGTTGGTGATGCTGATGTAGAACTTATTTGGCGAAACCCGCAAAACCCGGATCTTAACAGCATTTATGAACCGCTCGATTGCTACTATGGCCAGAAAAATCCTGACTGGGGAGTTATAGGCCAGGAATTTGACAACCCTTCCTGGTCAGAGATAAAAGCTGGGGATACTAACATCCAGGAAGTCATTTCGGAAGCTCTGCTCGATGTCGGTTCCTACGGCATAATCGCCAGAATAATTAATGGTGAAGCCGAATGCCACCTTGATAGAATTAGAGAAGAAGACAAAGATATTAACGAACGGCAAACCATGACATTAAACGCCGATGACTTCAATACTGCTAACGATTATATGATTTTAACTTATGACACCCAGAAAGAGCTTCTATATTCAAAGGTTCTCAAGTTCAAGCAAAAAAAGGCCAATAACAAATATTTGTTTAAGATTAACTATACGGCTATTCCTGACGAATTAACGACAAACGATATTGCGCGGCTTTTTCTCAACAGCGAACTTGCTTATTCCGATAACAACTGGGAGTCAAACAAAAAGCAAACAAAATTTTATATTGACAAGCCGTGGACTATTAAAATTATTAAGAAAACAGGAAAACAATTTATTTATGTTCGCGGCATAGCAGAAAATTTCTATAAGGATGCTAATGTTGAATCTTCTTTACTTATAGGAAATTATATAGGAACGAACTCTTTTCTGACTGATAAGCACGCTAAGTATAAGTATAAACAGCCTAAAGATTAAAATTAGAGATTGACTCATAATTTATTATTTGATATAATGTTGCGGTTTGGGGTTGCTCAAAAATAAACTGAATTATATATGAGCAACCCCTTAATAAAGGCGGTGTAGCCAAGCTGGCCTAAGGCGATGGTTTGCAAAACCATTATTCACCGGTTCGAATCCGGTCGCCGCCTCCACTTTTTTTATCCTTAATTAGTATTTACCAATAATTATTCTATTGCAAATTTTCATGCCGAAGTGGCGGAACTGGTAGACGCCTTGGACTTAAAATCCAATGGGTATTTATACCCGTGCCGGTTCGATTCCGGCCTTCGGCACTCTAAAAGATAGGAGTGATGGAGCAAAACAATGTCGTTACTTTCACGCCTTCGCAAAAAGAAAACTCAAATTCCTGACGGGCTTTGGATAAAATGCCAGAATTGCGAAGGTATTATTTATTCTAAAACTTTGCACAACGGGAATAAACTTTGCCCAAATTGCGGCTACCACTATATTCTCGGCGCACGCGAACGTATTGCTTTGCTTTGCGATGAAGGCACTTATGTCGAGCACGACAAAGATATGAAACCCGGCGACCCGCTTGATTTTGTCGATTCACTTCCTTATAAAGACCGCCAGGAAAAACATGGGGAAAAATCCGGCGAAAACGAATCTGTTGTTACAGGTATAGGGTCTAATGACGGTATTACATTCGCTTTAGGAGTCATGGATTTTTCCTATATTGGCGGCACTGTGGGCTCAGTTGTAGGGGAAAAAATCACCAGGCTTATCGAAACAGCTATCGAAAGAAGGCTGCCTGTGGTTATTGTTTGCGCTTCTGGAGGCGTAAGAATGCAGGAGGCGATTATCGGGCTTATGCAGATGGCAAAAACAAGCGCCGCGCTTTACAAACTTAAAGAAGCACAGCTCCCTTATATCTCGATTCTTACTCACCCGACAACTGGCGGAACAACTGCAAGCTTTGCCTCGCTGGGAGATATTATAATCGCTGAACCGAAGTCCCTGATTTGTTTTGCAGGCCCAAGGGTTATAAAGCAGACAATTCGCGAGGACCTGCCCGAAGGCTTTCAGACCGCTGAATTCCTCCTCGAACACGGCTTGATTGATATTGTTGTGCCCCGCCCCGAAATGAAAGAAACTCTGGCAAATATTCTCAGATACATGATGCCGGAATTTGATTGAATTGCAAATTGCTATTTGTAAATTTGAAATTACTGAAACCCGACACCTTATATTTGAAATTATGTTTACCGGAATAGTAGAAGAAATCGGCAAAATTAAATCCATAGTCCCCTCCTTTCCTGCTGCAAAACTTGAAATTTCCGCGAAAAAAGCGTTGAATAACATTAATGTCGGCGACAGCATTGCCATTGACGGTGTCTGCCTTACAGTAATTTCTTTTACTTCCAATTCTTTTGCCGTTGAAGTTCAGAACGAAACTCAAAAACTCACTAAATTTCAGCAGTATCATGAAGGAAGTTATGTTAATCTGGAAAGGGCTGTTACCCCTGAAACCCGTATTGGCGGACATTATGTCCAGGGTCATATAGACGCGAAAGGCATTGTCCGCGCGTGGCATAACGAAGGACAGGACTGGGTTTTGCGCGTCTCAGTTCCTGAAAAAATTAGAAAGTATATCGTTAAAAAAGGATTTATCGCTTTAGATGGAATGAGCCTTACCGTTACAGAGATTTCTGAACACGTCGCTGTTCATGTTATTCCGCACACCCGTTCTGTTACAACACTTCAATATATTAAAACAGGCGATTATATGAACATTGAAGTAGATATTATTGCCAAATATGTAGAGAAAATATCGAAATTTTAGATTTTTCCTGACACCCGAAACCTTTAATGAAACCTTTCCGATTTAGATATCAAATTTGTTATCCGCTTTGGATCGCGACTATCTGCCTGCTGGTGATAGGTTTGCTTGCGGTTTATAGCGCGTCGATAGGTTATTATAAAAACTACATGCCAAGGCAGTTGATGTGGGTTGGAATGGGCCTCGCTTTAGCTTTTTTTGCTTCTTGGGTTCATTCTCGTGAATACAGGAATTTGGCTGCTCCAATATTTATTCTCTCGGTATTGAGTTTAATTGCCGTTCTTATTTTCGGAACTGAAAGAAATAACGCGAAAAGCTGGCTTGGCTTCGGTGGGCTTGGAATCCAACCTTCAGAACTCGCCAAAATCGCTGTAATTCTTATATTCGGGCGCTTCCTCGCTGATTTCGAAGAACACAGATACGATTGGAAATATTACCTCGTTTCTTTTGTCCTTCTTATCATTCCCTTATTTCTTATTATCCTTCAGCCGGATTTGGGCACCGCTATTATTTTTATTCCCGTTGTTTTTGCAATGTTTTTTGTGAGCGGTACAAATAAATCCATTATGGCGACAACTTTTTTCGGAGGCATCGCGGGTGTTCTTGCTATTATTCCTTTTCTTGGCCCTTGGCGTTTGAAAAGAATTAAGCTTGCATGGACTCCTGAAAATGATCCCTTCAAATTTGGTTATCAGGCTGTTCAGTCCAAAATTGCTATTGGCAGTGGCTCGATTTCCGGGCGCGGGTTTCTTGAAGGACTGCAAAGTAAATTAAATTTTCTCCCTGAAAGGCATACAGACTTTGTCTTTTCTGTCATTGGTGAAGAATGGGGGTATTTCGGCTGTATGGCGGCGCTTTTCTTATACATGATTCTTATCTTGACGGCTATTTATATTGCCAGCCGCGCAAAAGATGTCTTCGGCGAAGTTGTCGCTGTAGGAATTGCTGTCATGTTCGCCACCCATTTTTTCCTTAATATCGGGATGACTATCGGCCTTCTTCCGGTCATTGGAATCCCCCTCCCTATGATTTCTTACGGAGGCTCCGCCATGATTACTTCCCTCTTGGCAGTTGGTCTTCTGCAATCTATTTACGGAAGATGCAATGCCTGAATCATTATGTCAAAACTTTTTTAACTTAAACTAAACAAACAATTATGAACGGAAAAGAATTAATTTTATCAGCTTTTGAATGTGAAAAAGTAGAAAGAATCCCCTGGACTCCTTTTTGCGGTGTGCATTCTGCCAACTTAATTGGCAAAACTGCCACAGAATATCTGCAAGACTCTAACCTTATTGTTCAAGGCCTTAACAAGGCTGTTGAAAAGTACAGGCCTGACGGCTTTCCTATTATTTTTGACCTTCAACTTGAAGCGGAAATTTTCGGCTGCAAACTTAATTGGAGTGATGACAACCCTCCCGCTGTAACTTCTCATCCTATCGCCCTCGGCGAAAAAACTTTAGAAGATTTAGAATTGCCGTCTGAGAACGCCGGGCGGATTCCTATTGTCATCGAAGCTCTTAAAACCATCAGAAAACAGCATGAAGATAAAGCTATCTACGGTCTCATCACTGGCCCCTTTACTCTCGCGCTTCATCTGCTTGGAACAGATATCTTCATGGGAATGTTTGATAAGCCTGATTATATTCACAGCGTCCTTGATTTTTGCGCAGAAGTTGCAAAAAAAATGAGCGAAATTTATATTAAAAACGGTTGCGATGTTATTGCTCTTGTCGATCCGATGACGAGCCAGATCGGCCCTGACCAGTTCAGAGAATTTTGCTCAGTTCCCGTTACTAAAGTTTTTGATTACATCAGAGGACTCGAAGCTAAAAGCTCGTTTTTTGTTTGCGGACACGCTCAGAACAATATTGAAGTTATGTGCCAGTGTAAATGCGATAACATTTCAATTGACGAAAATATTCCTCTCGATTACGTTAAGGAAATTTGCAAAAAATATAAAGTTTCTTTCGGTGGAAATATGAAGTTGACAACCGTCATGCTTCTCGGTTCCCCTGATGACAATAAAGTCAACGCGATAGAATGTATGAATGTTGGAGGCTCTGAAGGTTTTATACTCGCGCCGGGATGCGATATGCCTTATGCCACACCCGCCGAAAATTGTATGGCTATCACAGACGTAGTTCATGATCCTTACCAGCAGGAAATAGCGAAAAAACTTTCGGAAAAAGAACATGCGCCAATGGATATTTTTGACATGTGCGACTATGGCCAGTCTGATAAAGTCATTATTGATATTATAACTTTGGATTCAGAGGCCTGCGCGCCATGCCAATACATGGTCGAAGCTGTTAAAGCTATTGTTCCGGAATTTAATGAATTAGTCGAATGGCGGGAACATAAAGTTAAAGAACCGGAAGCTATTAAAATGATGAGCTCTCTTTATGTCAGAAATATTCCGACTATTTGTATTGACGGACAAATAAAGTTCGTTTCTATTATCCCGCCAAAAGAAAAATTAATTGCTGCCATTCATGACAGGATAAAGGAAAAATTCGCGATTAAAATCAAATACAATACCGGTAAAATTCTTCTTTTGGGTGACAAAAACTCGGAAAATTACAAACTTATAGATGAAAACATCAAAGTAGCCCTTAAAGAACTTGGCTCGACTGTTGAATATAAACAAATTAAAGACGAACTTGAAATAAGAAAATACGGAGTCTTTTCCACCCCGGCTATTGTTACTGAAAAGTACAACGTAAAATCCGAAGGCAGAATCCCTGATAAAAACGTCGTGAAAGAATGGATTAAAGCCCTGAATGAATAAAAATTGTCAGAAGGTCAAAAGGTCATAAAGTCCGAAGGTTGGATATTTAGACTTTGCGACCTTAAGACCTTTAACTTTTATGATTTCTCCTCTCCTCATCTGTGGTTTTCTCGGCGCGGGCAAAACGACTTTGCTCTCCGGCTTGCTTGCTTCAAATTTTCTTCAAAACAAAAAAGTGGCTTTGCTGATAAATGATTTCGGCGCCTTGCCGGTTGACGCTGCCCTTATTCCAGAAGGCGATCATTATATAGCCAAAATCAACAAAGGGAATATTTTCTGCGTTTGCGTTAAAACTGATTTGTTAAAATCTTTCGAATACATCATTTCAGAAATCAAACCCGATTATTTGTTGATTGAGGCGACCGGAGTGGCAGAACCTTCCGACTTCTCTTCATTGCTTCAAACCGATTTTCTGAAAGAAAAATTCGATGCTTGTTCCACTGTTTGTGTTGTTGATGCTCTGAACTTTCCAAAACTATCGAAAATCTTAACCGCACTTTCTGTCCAGGTTGGCGTGGCGGATACCGTTATAATTAATAAAATTGATTTAGTTGGCAAAGACACGGTCTCAGATGTGAGAAGCTCAATTGTAAAATTAAATCCGTCGGCGAAAATTTACGAATCAGTGAAATGCGGCATTGAATTTGATAAAATTTTAGAAAGCAAAGTTAAGCCCGCCGGAAGGAGCTCTTGCAGCCTATGCGAAGCCGCTCCCGAATATACTGAAACTTACGAATTCAGGTCGAATTCCAAAATTTCAAAAAGAGAGTTTTATGAGTTTTTAGATAAATTCAGAAACGATATCCTTCGGGCAAAGGGGATTATAGATTTTGATGGAGAACAACTTTTTATTGAAGTTGTCAACGGTGTTGTTTCTTCTACGCGCCGCGAAGACTTAAAACTCGAAACAGGTTTTCTGTCTGCTGTTTCTTTTGTTCTGCTGAAATCAAAAGCAAAAGAGTTTTATGAAACAGTCACACTTTTTACTAAATAGGCTTTACTCAAAAGGGTTTAGCAATCGAATACCAAATGTAGCCGCGGCTTGCCAGCCGCGCTTCAAGTGGAAAATATAAATTTCGTAATCATTTTTATATAAAACATGAAATTTGCGAACAAATGTTTCGCATGAAACGCCGATGGCAATCGGCGGCTACGGTAAATTTTCGGCAAATACACTTTTCAATCAAACAATAAAAAATCATGAAAAAATTTATTTCAATATTTTCCGGGTTAATTGTTATTGCGGCTTCATGCTGGGCTGGTTTCTTTCTTCCTGACATGGAACCAGTTCCAATTTTAGAAAACTACTGGATGTTTTTATTCAACTCCTGTGCTTTAGCAGCCATTCTTTATTTCTTCGCCTCTTTAATTAACAAACCATATTTTTGGGCATTCTTATGTGGAATTTCCACAGGTCTCGGGGCAAATATCTTCATGGAACTAATTGCTCCAAAAGCCGGAGTGTTTCATCCATTGATAGACAGTTCTATAGCCGGAAATGCTGAAGAGAAATTTGTTTGGCTGATAATTAACGCTTTGATTTGTTTCGGAATAGCCGCCAGGTCTGCATATCGTTATTGGAAAAAAAAGTAGTTCGATTGCCGTGCCTGTAGGTTTTCGGGCCTCAATCGAACATAAAAGAACGCGAGTAAGATATTCGCGAAACGTAAAACCAGCTAATTATCAATAATTGTATGCTCGGCAATAGTTTTCTTCTTGTTGAATATTTTGAAATAGTAGTTTGTCTGCCCCGGCTGCGGCGTTATTATTTGTCTCATATATACACCTCTTCTCAAGTCCCGTAAAATTCCCGGCGAAACAGGTTCTATCCATTTAGGTTTCATTTTTCTGTTGAATTTTGAAAATCCAATATTTAATGAATTTATCTGGTCAACCCTAAGCTCTTTGTCAGTAAATCTCATACTATAAAAATTGTTTACATTAGCTTCCCCCAATTTTTTCATATCTTTACCTATTTTATAAGAACGGATTTTTTTTGAAGCGCCATCTGTAACGGCAGTAAAAAGAACTTTTGATGAATGGTCCGCGTAGTTCCATAAGTTGCCGGAATCAGCCAGGGTTTTGTTGTCAAAAACTAAATTGTTCTTCCTGTCCACATAAGTTAGCGGCGAGTTAACAATTTCCAAACCGTCTGTGTAATAAGTCCAATGTAATATTCCGCCTTTTCCGTCAGAGCAGAAACCTACTTCACCAACCATGGGCAATGGGATATCATATTCAGCGATTTTTTTATCTTTTTTGAAAAAAGTAACGTTTAAGTCATGAGTTTTTTCAACCCATCGGCTAATAAAATTCTTTTTGAAACTATGAACCCGAACCATTCCCTGCTTCAATGGGGAAGCCCACCTTTCGTTTTTGAGCTTCTTGTCAAAAACTTTGAATCCAAGATTTGGAATATCAGGCGGAGAATCTAATTTTATTTGAACAACAAATATTTGTGAACCCTCAATTAAACCTGACAGGACATTTTCTACAGTTTGTTCGTTCACCAGCGCAAGCCCGTTTTTTACTTTGTACAAGATTACATGGCTGTTTTCCTGATTATATACTAATAACAATTTGCCGTCAAAAGCAAGAAGATCATACTTTGTTCCTGTATTTGGAGGAGCAACATTATTGATAATTGTATTTCCTTTTTTGTCAAGAATAGTTACACCGTTCTGAGGATAATAATCAATTATTACTTCGGAATCTACTGTAACCCCAAACTGGTTAGTTCTATATCTTAAATAAATACAATCTTTTGAATTAAAGAAAGCCAAGGAACCGTTCCTTGCGCCGGCTGCACGAATATATTCAGTTGTCTGAACAGAACTGATAATCCATGGGCTTACATTTGCTTCGTAATGAAAAGCAGCAATAATACCGGTAGAAAACGTGCCAAGTCCGACAATTGCAAATTGATATGTGGTTCCGTTAGTCGCCGAATAAGATACATTTCCATAGCCGTACTTAACTTTTTTAAGGGCATCAATGCTGTTGCCGGTATATACGCAAACTGCCATTCCCGTATCTGAACCCTTTGTGTCAAAAGTATAGGTGGCGGTTGACGGGGCCAGCCATGTGAACCAGATAGAATTACTTCCACAACCCCAGTAAGAATAAGCGTGGGCTGGCTCGCCTGGTTCTATTGTAGCATCAAAATTGTTGCAGTAAAAAAGCCCGCCGGGAAGTGATGCACGATTGACAAAATTGTCATTTGCGGGCGGAGCAGCATTAGAAACAGCCGTATACACCGCGGCAAAAATTAAGCTGAAAACAAATCTGTATCTTTTCATATTGTAATTTACAATTTGCATTTTTACAATTTTTAAATCCCCCAGTTACACTTTTCCCCGATGGATAATCGGGAAAAATTCAAGGGGGAATTTTTACCACTTTATTCTTACCCGGTAATTAATCTTCGTTTCTCCGTCTGCTTTTACCGGAACTTTGAAAACAGCTGTCCAAGCGTCTTTCTTTTCAGACTTAATTGACTCTTGTAGAATTTCCCAGTCGCCAAAAAATGGTTCGACTACTTCTACAACGATATCTTTCTCTTTATGATTTTTGATTTTAACTTCCCACGCGGTTTCGCACATCCTGCTTCCTAACTTTTTATAATCGGTCTGGCGCCTTTCAGCTACAACATCAAAAGCGTCGCCAAGTTTAAGTTCTATTTCTTCGTCTTTGGGCGTGTGATCAATTCTGTCTTCGCCGACAAACTGGTTGTTGCCGGAAGAATCCGCCTTATAAACTCTTACAACACCTTTGGGAAGCGGCATGCCCAGGTTGTTCTTTTTGCTGTTGTAAAAAGAAACAAAAACACCGACTTTGCCGGATTTGTCTGTGCCGCCCTGCTTGTTCCGGTAAATATATTTATTTCCAATGTAGCGAAATGTCTTTTTCACATTTATTCCGTTCGCCTCAAGGAGAGAAATCTGTTTTTGCTGGTTTTGCTTTAACGTGCTCGGGCGCTCAAGTGTGTACATGTGGTACTCGAACATGCTTTCTTCCCTGAAAGCCGGCGCTGCTTTTGCCATCATAACACTTTCATCTAAAGTATCATACCCTCTTCCAATTCTTGGCTGGATTTTCTGAACATCACCCGCAACAAGCTTCAACTGCGCGTCTTTAAATGTCGCGCCGCAATTATTGTTAATAGTTACCCAGCCGTTTATATTGCAGGTTTTTTCGTCATCGGCAAGAACCATTACATAATCGGCGTTCCAGCGCATCCCGCTTGTCATATAATTCGCGACAATTGTTTGTTTTTCCTTGGCCTGGTTTTCAAGGTTCCAAATCAAAGTAGGCTTGGAAACTAAATTTTCCGGAATGGACGGGAGTTTTATTTCCTCATACTGCCTGTTTATCACAATTTTGTCGTCGATTTTATAAATAGGCTTCCGGTTGTTGTAGCTCAAAAGCTCTGCCTCTACGGGTATCCGCTCGTTTTGATACGCGTTATATTGAATAAGTGTGATTTTTCTTCCAACGTACTTTTCAAGCAGCTTTTCCGGCGACATTAAATCATACTCGTAATTCTGTTCAAGCACGTTCAGTTTTTCTCCTTCGATCTGAACGGTCGCGGGCTGGATAGAGCTTGCCACATCCATGAATTTCAGTTCAAGAACACCGACAGGGAGGGTAACTTCGCGCTCGTCGCGGACAACGCCAAAACCGGCGTTATAAACTGTTACAGCAACTCTTTTCTGGTCGTCCACAGTTGATGTTGAAGTTGCCTTTGATTCGGCATTACAAGCCTGTGCAAAAAGACTGACGATAATTGTAAAGATAAGTGTTTTCATAATTGTATTGGGTTTAGAGGGTTAGTAAATAAGTTTTATTTTTTCAATTAACATTATACCATAATCTTTAATAAAATTCTAATCAAATGAAAAGACACCCGATTTTTTGTAAGTTACGTGATAACAAGCAAAAAATTGATTGTCTTTTAAAAATGAAAATTATTTTAAAATTTGGTATAATAATACATGAGAATTATTATTGCTATTGGACTCGGAGGCGCTTGCGGCTCAATACTTCGTTATCTTGTTTCCGGTTGGGCACAACAAATAACTAAAATCGCAACTTTTCCGGTTGGAACTCTTACTGTAAATCTGACCGGTTGTCTGATGATAGGTATTCTTGCGGGTTTGAGTGAAAATACAGGCCTTTTGGGGCCTGCAACAAGAGCATTTCTCCTAATCGGATTATTAGGCGGATTCACTACGTTTTCAACTTTTGCTTACGAAACGACAGAAATGGCAAAAGATGCGCAGTTTTTTTCGGCCTTTTTAAATATAGCGCTACAAGTTACAACCGGTTTGTTTGCCGCTTGGCTTGGTTATAGATTACACTTACTTATGAGGTGAAATTATGTTGCCTGCAAAAGGAAAACTTTTAAGAATTTTTATCAGTGAAAAGGACAAACACGATGGCTTGCCGCTTTATGAATGGATTCTAAAAAAAGCAAAAGAATTGAAAATGGCAGGCGCAACTGTTTTTAGGGGATGCGAAGGATTTGGCGCTAAAAGTCATATGCACACTTCAAAAATTCTTCGACTGTCTCAGAATATGCCTATCCTTATTGAACTGATTGATATTGAAGAAAAAGTGGATAGTTTTGTTAAAATCATCAGTCCCGCAATTCTTGAAGGAATTGTTACCTCGGAGAACGTAGAAGTGAAATTCTGCCGAACTAAAAAACGAAAGTAATTTGGGGTAACTCGAAAAGGTAATAAAGTCCCGCAAGGCGGGATCCCGGCCTGCTTTCCAAGCGCAAACCAATAAAACCGGGATTTTGAGAAACAGATTTTCGTTATGCTAAACAGTCTGGGACGTCCTGTTTTACTTTTTTTTAGCATTTTTTTTGAAAATTATAATAAAATCAAAAAAATAACAAAATAAATATTTAACTTTATAAAAATATAACTATGACTGAAAATTCACAAAATGGCGACGGAAACCGCCAAAAACGCGCGAAAACTTATGACAAAATCCATAACTGGCTTTTTGTTGTTGACATAATTTTAATGCTGGTTCTGCTTTGCGGAATGATGTACGGCGGAAAAACTTCTTTTTCTTTCTGGCTTCAGGACAAAGTTTCCGAATATACCGGCAAAAATCCCTGGGCGGTCACCGCGGTCTATATGGCTGTAATTATTATTGGTTATGCTATTATCTTTCTCCCCTATTCCTGGTTTAAAGGTTTCTTTCTCGAACACAAGTATGAACTCAGCAACCAGACTTTTTTGAAATGGCTGTGGGACGAAGTTAAGTCGCTATTTATCACTTTGATTCTTGCAGTTATTGTTTTTGAAATATTTTACGCTTTTATGAGAGGCGCCGGCAGTTTTTGGTGGCTATGGGCCGCGGTAGTCTGGATAGTTTTGCAGGTTGTTCTCGGGATGCTGTTTCCTGTTGTTATTCTTCCCATGTTTTATAAGACAACAAAACTGGACCGACCGGATCTGGAAGAAAAAATCGACGAATTAGCAACTAATGCCGGCGTGAAAGTTCTCGGACTTTTTCAAATAAATTTCTCGGAAAAAACTAAAAAAGCAAATGCCGCGCTCGCTGGGCTCGGAAAAACTAAAAGAATTTTGCTCGGTGATACTTTGCTTGATGAGTTTAAAGACGCCGAAGTTATAAATGTTCTCGCTCATGAGTTCGGGCACTTTTATCATCGGCACATCTGGAAACTGATGGGTGTCGCAAGCGTTCTTGCCATTGGAGGGATGTGGCTGGCTGATTTTATTTTAAAATTGTCGGCGGGCATGCTTGGAATCGGCGCTGAAAAAATTTCCTCGATAGCAACCGCCCCCCTGTTTATTCTCGCCTTGTCTATTTTCGGGCTGGTTACAATGCCGCTGACAAATATTATTTCAAGGTATTTTGAAAGGCAGGCGGACAAATACGCCCTCGTCACGACAAAAGACGCCGATAGTTTTATTTCGGCTATGGAGCGTCTCGCTGACCAGAACCTTGCCAACAAAGAGCCGCATCCCGCGATAGAATTCCTTTTGCACAGCCATCCCAGCATAGCAAGAAGGGTAGAATTCGCGAGGAAGTATAAATAGTCAACCCTTAAAAACTGCTTTTTTGTAGTATTCATGGGACATTGGCTTATGAAAAGTGTGAAAAATATTGCAAGGTTTTAGGGCTCAATGGTTTTTTTAGGGGGGGAAGCTTTTGTTGTAGCTGACCTCGTTGAGGTCGGCAGATAACCGAAGCTCTCCGGTCGCTTCGCGCAGGGATTGCTAAGACCTGCTAACAACCGGCCTCAACGAGACCGGCTACAGAAGATTATTGAATAAATTATATGCTATAATGACAAACGCCCCCCTAAAAAATCCATTGACTTTTTAAGGGTCGGCTAAATAAGGAAATTGAGAAGTTAAAATTCACAACTTCACAACCTCTCATCTTCTCAACTTCTCTTTCCTTCACGGCGAGTACTGCTCTAATTCAATTACGCTGCAATAACCATCTGCAGCTTTATCAAGTTCAACAATAAATCTTTTAGAGCGGGAACCTGTAATGTTTTCAGCAGCCAGGCTCGACCCGAACTTGAATTTTTCAGATGTGTCCCGATTGGGGGCCAAGCGGTTTTCTTTAAATGTTTCCGCTTCCACGTTTACCGTGAAAAAAGAGGAATCGACAGCAAGAAGGTTAGCGCATCTTTCAAAAATATCAGGAGTCATTCCCTTAACTTTAAAAAGGTCACCAAGCTGTTTATACGGTTTAAGCTTTGTTTTTCCATGAATATCGAGTCCATTTGAAAAGTAGGTATTTTTTCTTTAGGCCCGCTTCCCCATTTGCCGTTTCCGCTGCCGTACCAATAATCAAAGAGCTCAATATCATTTACAAGATTAAAATGGCAGCCCGGTTGAACAACCGGATTATCGTCAATAATACTTTTCCTCAATTTTTTTCTCAAAATATCTCGCGCTTTATTTAATGTTCCGATAGGCGTGCCCGGCAAATTTAACTTGTATGTAGGATAATATTTTGACAGATGAACCGGCACGTTTTTGCCTGCGTTGTCAACTATCCATTCGCGCAAATTTTCAAAATCTTCTTTTGAATCATTTAAGCCGGGAATTACGAGCGTAGTTAATTCAAGATGCGCTTTTTCACTTACCGTTTTTATTGTTTCAAGAACCGGCTTGAGCGATCCGCCGCAAATGTTTTTATAAAAATTTCCGTTGAAAGATTTAAGGTCTATATTGAAAGCGTCGCCGAATTCGAGAAAAGTTTCAAGCGGTTTTGGACTTATAAATCCGTTGGTCACAAAAACATTTTTTAAACCGAGTTTTTTTACTTCGGGCGCGAGTTCCATAATTGTTTCCGCCCAGATGGTCGGTTCGTTGTAAGTGTAAGCGAGACCCGCGAAAGATTTTTCGCGCGCGCCGCGCTTCAAGATTTCTATAATTTCTTCTTTTGTAAAGTTCGGCGCGCCGAGACGCGATGCGGGAAATTCTTTTGATATACTATAGTTTTGACAAAATTTACACGAAAAATTACAGCCATAAGTGCCTAAACTGTAAATCGAACTGCCGGCGCATTCGCAACTTCAAATCCTGTTGGTGAAACATTCGACGGAGTATCAGGCCCGCTCGGAGTCGATACAAAACCAAGAACAGGGCCAACAGCCGCGCTGCTGCCGCCCGCGCTATCCGCACGCACCCAATAATAATAGACAAGCGCCGCCGACTCGTCATCATAAGTTGTCGCCGTTACATTGTTTGTCAAGACAGAAGCAAAACCAAAAATATTTGTATCGGCTCTGTAAATAGTATAACTTTCCGCGCCGACACCAGCATTCCACGAAACGCGAACTTTGTCGGAAAATGTTCCCTGCGAAGCAGAAACCGAAGTAGGATCTTCAGGAGCTACTATCTCGTTGCTGAAAGCATACCAAACCCAGTTGGAACCACGGTCGGATGCAGTAGCAATAGAAAAAATTCCGTCAGCCGAAGGCGAATATTTATAAGTTAAAATCTGGCCGTTCCTGTCCCCAAACTCGTTCTGGTCAACAACAGTTATTGCATCGCCGTCGCTTGGAATAAGATACGAAGGGCGGCTGCCCGAGTCAAGCCCCATGCTGTAAAGCGTAATTATATATTGCAAATTAGTGTTTAGGCCTTTAAGCGTCAGTCCTCCTGAAGTCCACGCGTCGTATAGACAGTTTGACACTAAAGGAATACATTCGGAAGACAAATTAGCGTTCGCTCCCCCAGCCGTATTGCGCCAATTGGATAACGTTCTGGTCGTTTTTTAATTCCCAGTTGCTGCCGACAGTGTTGTTTATAAAAATATTATAAAATCCATGCTCCCACAATAAAATTTCAAGCCCGTTTGTGCCGGCTTCATGCGGATAATTAAAATGGGCATCTGTTCCAAAAGAAAAAGCGTCCCATTTATTTGTGTCAATTCCGCGAACTCTGTCAATTTCATATTCAACGGAAAACTGCCCGGATTCTTTGAACAAAGCAAGCGGGGATAAATAAGAAGGAAGCGGATCGCCGTGCAGAAAGCATGTCCCGGCATACGGACCCGCATTAGTTACTGTAGAAGGGCCATTAGCTGCTGCATAGCTTATCGGCGCGGCGGAACCTGTCTGCCTGCTGAGTTCTATGTTCACGTTTCCATTGGTTGTCACGGTAAAATCGTCATACAGAATTGTTTCGGCTGATATTGTTGCACAGGCAAATAATATTGATAAAAGTACAAGTTTCTAATTTCTAATTTCAAATTTCAAGGGCTTTTTTCAAATTTGTGAAGACTCGGAATGGGAAAAGCTTGTAAATAATTCTTAATCGAGTAACCACCTTCCTTTTTTCTGACAGGATTTACAGGATTTACAAAAACAAAAAATAATTGTACTGCCCCTAAATTGTACTGCCTAAATCATTTTTTCAAGCTCGGATTTGAGTTGGTCTAAATCTTTGAAAAGAATGGATTGAACGCCCAATTCCCGGGCGCCGTCAACATTTTTCTGCAGGTCGTCTATGAACAGACAGCTTTCAGGCGTCAAGTTGAACTTTTCAAAAAGTTTCTCGAAAAATTCTTTTTCGGGCTTCAAACTTTCTAACTCGTATGACAATCCCATCCCTTTTACAAAGAAAATTTCAGGATATTCTTTCTGCAAATATTTTATGTGAGATTCGTTTGTGTTGGAAGCAAAAAAGATGTTATGACTTTCTGATAAATCGCGCGCGTAATCTATTACTTCCTGATTTAAATCAAACATGTCACACCATGCTTCCTCAAAAAGATCAAAATCAATTTTTAAACCGATTTTTCCTTTCAGCCGGGAATAAAATTGTTGGATAGTCATCTTGCCTGTTTCGAGCAAATCCTGTTCTTTTCTGACTTCCGCGAGAAACTCGTCCTTTTTCGCCCAAATAAGCATTGCAGTTAAAGGGTTAATATTTTTCGCGAGGCGTTTGAAAGCGCGCTCGGGATCGAGTTTCACCAACACATTTCCTATGTCAAAAATAATGTTCATAATCAATGTAGCGGACGCTTCCAGCGTGCCAGGCGGACGTAACCCCCGCCAAAGTTAAAAGTTAAAAGGTTAAAAGGTTAAAAGGTTGAATGGTCTAAAGGTTCAAGGTCGATTAAATAACAACCCCCTTAATCCCCCTTTTTTAAGGGGGAATAATTCGCGGATTACGGGTCACGGACCACGGACCACGGACCACGGGCCACGGACTACGGTTTCCCAAGTCCTTGGGAGGACGGGCAACCGGAGAAGTACCACCCTAACAACCCGGCATACAAAACTGTCCGCAACCGTGTTTTCCTTACGAGCCCGAGGGTTAAAACAGTCATTATAAGTTGCGCGATTAAATTAATAAACAAGCGAAAAACCGTTCCTGCTCTTAAAACTGAAGCAGCGAATTTTCCATAATGTTTTTCAAAAAACAGCAACCGCGATTTGTGGAACTCTATTCTTGCGCGAACGGGCGCCTTGTTCGCGGCTTTCCCCTGCAAATGTGTTACTTTTATGCCGGGTAAATGAATAACTTTTAGTCCCGACTCATTAATCCGTTTGCACCAATCGGTTTCTTCAAGAAAAAAGAAAAAGCGTTCGTCCAAGCCGCCTGCTTTTTCAAGAGCTTCCCTCGAAACAAGCATAACAGCGCCAACAACGCAGTCGACAGGAAATGCGGATTGTTCCTCCAAACGTCGAACGTCAAACGTCGAACATCGGCATTTCAATTTCTGCCACAAGCTCCTGTTAATAAGTTCGCTTGCGAGACTCGGATAAACCCCATAAGAGTTTTGGATAGAGCCGTCTTCTCGTTCGAGAGCCACTCCTGCCAGCCCGGCATCGGGAAAACTCTTGAACTCGTCAAGCATTTTTTTCACGCAGCCAGGATTGAGAATAATGTCAGAATTAAGAAGCAAATAATAAGGTGTAACAACGTAGGAGAAAATTCTGTTGAAAGCCGAAGCAAACCCCGTATTATTCGGAAGAGAAATAATTTCTACTTCTTTTCCGGAAGATTTTATTTTTGCAACTGAATCGTCTGTAGAACCGTTGTCAATAACAACAACATGCGCGTAAACACCTTCAATGGCTTCGTCAACGCTATCAAGGGCTAACAGAAGTTCATCCCCGGTGTTATAATTCAAAAAAGCAAGTGTTATCTCAGTATTATCGTTCATAATTACAAAATCATAGATTTTGGTTACATTGTACATTTCAAATTGAAAAATGTCAAATCATTTGGTATAATCTTCAAAATCGGAAATCTGAACCATATAAGGCATATAAGAAAATATAAATTTTATTCTTTTATGTCCTTATATGCCTTATATGGTTTTATTTAAAAAGATGCTTAAAAACAAAGTCATACGAAATACTCTCGCGATGTTTTCCGGGCAGTCCGGAGCGCAGCTTCTTGCTATGCTGTTCAGTATTTTCCTTGGAAAAACGCTTTCAGACGCGGATTTTGGTAAACTGAAGTTTGCTATAGCTTATGTAGTAGTTTTTATGGCTTTCGCCGAATACGGGTTGCAGGCGCTTTTAATAAGGGAAATCGCGCGCGACAAAGCCAAGACAGCAGCTCTTTTCTGGAATTCAATAATCCTGAAGACTGCGTTTTCAATCATCGCTGCCCTTCTTGGCTGGGCTGTTCTTAAAGGTTTTTATTCGGAATTTCCAGTAAAGCAAACTCTTGTTTATCTTGTTGCCGGGTCTTTGATTTTTAACGCCTGGTATTTTTCTATCTCATCCGTTTTTATCGGACACCAGGAAAATCATGTCGAAGCTATTTTGTTTTTCACCGGTAAAGCTATTTATGTAGCCGGAGGAGTAATTGCCGTTTTCGCTTTCCGAAATGTAAAAGTAGTTGCGCTGATGTTTTCAATTGCGACAACTATTCAATGTATTTTAGCATTTGTTTGTCTTATGCGGCGTCATAGGCATTTACGATTCAACTATGACTTTTCAGTTTTAAAATATCTTGTAACCCACGGCTGGCAGTTTTTTTCAATAACTATTTTTACCACCCTAAATTTAAAGTTCGACAGTATTTTTATAGGTAAATGGTGTCCGGACGCTAACCTTGGCCATTATTCCGGCGCTTATGCTTTAATTCTCGCGCCGATTATTCTTGCAAATGCTTTTGTGCGCTCTATGTATCCGGCTTTGTCGGAAGCCCATCATCGCGGAGACGAAAACTTCTGGAAACGGATAAACCTTGGATTTCGCTGGCTTGCAGCCCTGGCCTTCCCAGTTTTGTTTTTTATGACAATTGATGGCGGAAGACTTTTGACTTTTGCGTTCAAAAAATCTTTCATCGCCGGGCTTCTTCCAATGCAAATTCTTTTGTGGGGACAGGGGCTTGACTTTTTCTGCCCGTTTGCCGGGCATATTCTTTATGTTCTCAATCGACAAAAAATGGTGATTGCAATCACCGGAATCAGCGTTCTCACAAATGTTGTCGCCGATATTGCTTTAATACCGCATTACGGAACCGTAGGCGCCGGAATAGCTAAACTTATCGCTTTGCTTGTAATGTTTTTCGGTTACGCCTTTGCAATGAATAAATGGCTCCCTATAAGAAAACTTTTCAAAAATCTTACTCCTCCATTCATTGTCGCGGCGCTTTTCGCCCCTCTTGTCTGGTACTTGCGGCAGTTCGTTCCTTTCTATATCAATGGAGCAATATACTGCGGGCTCTGCCTTGCAGCTTATCTCGTTTTCAAACTCATAAAATTAAAGGACATAAAAGTCTTCGGCGGCTGATAACTTGGCCATAACTGCAATAATTAACAGTCCGGGGCGTCCTGTTTTACTTTTTTATGTGGATGCCTCTGGCTCAATGGCTTTTTTGGGGGGGGAAGTTATTTTCTTCCCCAATTATTAATTAAGATTTAAACAAAAATTAATGAAACTCTTTTGTATTATTTTTGGTTGTCAAAACATCGCCAAATGTATCTGCCGACCTCAGCGAGGCCAGCTGCAACCTGTTCGCAAAATTTATTCCTTGCTATCTTCTGTAGCCGTTCTCGGTGAGGACGGTATATGAATCTGCCGACTTCAGCGAGGTCAGCTACAAAAAAGGTTGAACAAAATTATGTATTATAATGATAAATAAAAGAGCCCCCCACAAATTTCCATTGATCCATGCCTCTCTCTTTGCAAATCCAGCGACTTCGGGTCGGGGTTCTTCCCGCCTTGACTTAAAATTCCGGTTTTGGTATTATATACGCCCTTAAAGATAAGGAATATTAGAATTTGAATATTTAATCTAACAATCAAATAAAAGGAAATAAAATGGCTAATAAAACTGCTTGTATGGACGGCAACTCGGCTATTGCTCACGTTGCCCACGCTACTAACGAAGTAATCGCAATATACCCTATCACCCCGTCTTCGCCGATGGGAGAAGTGTCGGACGCGAAAAGCGCCGCCGGCAACCCTAATATCTGGGGAACTATTCCCGATGTCGTAGAAATGCAATCTGAAGGCGGAGCTTCCGGCGCCGTTCACGGAGCTTTGACTACAGGCGCTCTGACAACCACTTTTACAGCTTCTCAGGGCCTGCTTTTAATGATCCCGAACATGTTTAAGATAGCCGGCGAACTTACAAGCACGGTTTTTCATGTTTCCGCGCGTTCAGTGGCATGCCAGGCGCTTTCGATCTTCGGCGACCATTCCGACGTAATGGCTACACGGACAACAGGTTTCGGACATATCTGTTCATGCAGCGTCCAGGAAGCAATGGATTTCGCGCTAATCGCTCAAAGAGCATCACTTGAATCACGCGTTCCATTGGTTCATTTCTTTGACGGGTTCCGCACTTCTCATGAAATTCAGAAAATTGAAGTCATCGATTATGAAGATATGAAAAAGATGATTCCGACAGAGCTTGTTTTAGAGCACCGCAAACGCGGGCTTACTCCAGACCGTCCGGCAGTTCGCGGCACAGCGCAAAACCCTGATGTTTATTTCCAGGGCCGCGAAACCGTCAATAAATATTACGCGGCAGCTCCGGCTATTATGCAGAAATCCATGGACGAGTTCGCGAAAATTGTCGGCAGAGAATATAAACTTTTCGATTATGTTGGCCATCCGGAAGCTGAACGCGTAGTTGTGCTCATGGGTTCCGGCGCTGACACAATGCACGAGACAATCAACTATCTTGTAAAAAAAGGCGAGAAAGTAGGCATGATAAAAGTCCGCCTGTTCCGTCCTTTCTCCAACAAAGATTTTGTCGACGCTTTTCCGCAAACTACAAAATCTATCGTTACTCTCGACAGAACAAAAGAGCCCGGCGCTATCGGTGAACCGCTTTACGAAGACGTGCGGACAGCCATCGGCGAAGTAATGGAAACAGACAAATCCAAATTTAATGTCTGGCCGACAATAGTTGGCGGGCGCTACGGACTTGGTTCCAAAGAGTTCAACCCGAAAATGTGTAAAGCTGTTTTTGACAATCTGAAATCCGACAAACCTAAAAATCATTTCACTGTCGGTATTGATGACGACGTAACAAACTCAAGCGTAGATGTCGATGAAGCTTTCAGCACCGAAGATAATGAAACGTATTGCGCTATGTTTTACGGACTTGGCTCCGACGGAACAGTTGGCGCGAACAAAAACTCGATTAAAATCATTGGTGACTACACCGAAAACTTCGCGCAGGGATATTTTGTATATGACTCAAAGAAAGCCGGCGCGGTTACTGTTTCGCATCTCCGCTTCGGCAAAAATAATATCAGAAGCACTTATCTGATTGACGACGCAAATTTTCTCGCGTGCCACAACTTTTCCTTTCTGGAAAAATATGACATGCTTAAGCATTTGAAAGAAGGTGGAACTTTCCTCCTCAACAGCATGTATCCGGCAACGGAAGTCTGGGACAAAATCCCGGCAGAAGTCCAAAAACAGATCATTGACAAAAAACTTAAGTTCTTTGTGATTGACGGAATAAAAATCGCCGGCGAAATCGGGCTCGGAAGCAGAATTAATGTTATCATGCAGACCGCCTTTTTTGAAATTTCAAAAGTGATTGATAAAAATCTCGCCATTGATAAAATCAAAGAAGCTATCAAGAAAACTTACGGGTCTAAAGGCGAAAAAATCGTCAATATGAATATTGAAGCTATTGACAAAGCGCTTGCGGCTATCGAAGAAGTTGCCGTGCCAGGCGAAGTCACAAGCGACATTCATATGTTGGCGCCCGTTCCGGAAGACGCGCCTGAATTTATCAAAGAAGTTACCGGCACAATTATTTCCGGCAACGGCGACGAAGTTCCTGTTTCAAAAATGCCTGAAGACGGAACTTTCCCGACTGCCACTACTCAATATGAAAAACGTAATATCGCGGTTGAAATTCCTGTATGGGACAAAGATATCTGCGCCCAATGCGGAATGTGCTCGCTCGTTTGTCCGCACGCGGCTATCAGAATCAACGCTTACGACCCGGCTTGCCTTGAAGGCGCGCCGGAAACTTTCAAATCTGTTGACGCGAAAGGCGGGCCAACTTTGAAAGGTAAAAAGTTCACCGTTCAGGTAGCTCCGGAAGATTGTACCGGCTGCGGTGTTTGTGTTGAAATGTGTCCTGTTAAAAATAAAGAAGACGATGCCAAACACGCCATTAATATGGCTGAGCAGGCTCCGTTAAGGCATCAGGAAGAGGAAAACTACGAATTTTTCCTCAGCTTGCCGATTCCCCCGCTTGATATTTTCAAAGCCGAAACCGTTAAAGGCAGCCAATTCAGAAAACCGCTTTTTGAATATTCCGGCGCTTGCGCAGGCTGCGGCGAAACTGCTTACGTCAAGCTTATGTCTCAGCTTTTCGGCGACAGGGCTATTATCGCTAACGCCACAGGCTGCTCTTCGATTTACGGCGGCAACCTGCCGACTACCCCTTACTGCCAAAGAGAAGACGGGCGCGGGCCTTCATGGTCTAACTCGCTTTTCGAAGACAACGCCGAATTCGGCATGGGTTTCCGGCTGACTTTTGACAAGTTCAATGAATTTGCTCTCGAACTCATTGACAAATGTCTCGCTTCCGATAAATGCAAAGATATTCACGAATTGCTCTCGGCTATCAAAAATGCTGACCAGTCTTCACAACAACTTATTGAAGACCAGCGTGCTCGTGTCGCGGAACTGAAAGATAAAATTGGAAACAATGACTGTGAAACTTGCAGCCAACTTTGTTCGCTTGCAGATTACCTTGTAAAAAAATCAGTTTGGGTTCTCGGTGGTGACGGATGGGCGTATGATATAGGTTACGGCGGACTTGACCACGTTCTCGCTTCCGGAAGAAACATCAATGTTCTTGTTCTCGACACTGAGGTTTATTCAAACACCGGCGGACAGATGTCGAAAGCCACGCCTCTTGGCGCTGTGGCGAAATTTGCTGCTGGCGGTAAGCCAATGCCTAAAAAAGACCTGGGAATGATTTCCATGACTTACGGCAACATTTATGTCGCGAGCGTCGCGCTTGGCGCCAGCCCGGCGCAAACTGTAAAAGCTTTCTGCGAAGCCGAAGCTTATGACGGGCCTTCTCTTATTATTGCTTACTCCCACTGCATTGCCCACGGCATAAATATGAGAACGGGTTATGCCGAACAGAAAAAAGCTGTTGAGTCGGGCGCCTGGCCGCTGTACAGGTTCAACCCTGCTCTTAAGGCCGAAGGCAAAAACCCGCTTCAGTTTGAAAGCAAAGATCCTAAAATTAGCTTCAGCGAATACGCTTATGGCGAAAACAGGTTCAGGACGCTTAAGGCAAAAAGCCCCGAGCACGCCGCTAAACTTATGGAACTGGCTGAAGAAGATGTAAAGTACAGGTTTGAGCTCTACAAAAAACTTGCCGCGCTTGAAATATAATTGGAGAGACGCTGTCATCAGCGCCCTAATTAGGCGTTACTCGAAAAGGGTAAATTAATTTTATTTTCATCAATAATTTTCTGTTTTTTTTATTTAAATTTTTTTTACTTGCTTTTCATTAATTTTAATTTTCTCTCGCTCTTTTTTTATTTTTACATCTTTTAACCGGGTTTCTTCTTCGCGACGTTTTCGTAATATTCCTATTCGATAAAAGTTTTGGGCTAATACTTTTTCTAATATTTCTGATTTGCCGTTTTCTAATCCCCAGCGACTTAACTTTCCAAAACCGGGCGACAAACTTTATGGAAAAATCGCGGCTTTAAAAACCGGGAAAACTTTTAACCCGGCATTAAAATCCTTACAAGTCCGCCCGGAAACAATTATAATGCTAAAACAGAAATAATATTTTTGCCACGAATTGCGCAAATTTTCACGAATTAATTATTTTGTTTTAAAATAATCGTCCTGCTATAAATCCTCCTATTAATAACTAATCGTTCCGTTTAAATATGATACATCTAAAATCCAAAAACCCGAAAATCACCCGCGCTTTTCGAATTGCGATTGGCGACCTATGCACAAACATTCTTCCGTGCAATCTCGGTCTAATCGAGGGTTCTGCCGATGCCGCGATGGCAGGATTGGACTACGATTTCCCATGGACACGGGATGCCGCGATAAATTCATGGAACGGAGTCAGCCTTATTTTTCCAGATGTGGCAAAAAACACTCTTCTTTCCATGGTCGAAAAAGTGGACGGCGAATTGAGAATTAATCATCACCAATATTGGGACGCGATAGTCTGGGCTACCGGCGCCTGGGAACATTACCTTTATACCGGCGACAAAGATTTTTTGGAAATCGCTCTCGACGCAACAAAAAACTCTCTTAAATATTTTGAAGAAACCGAGTGTGACAAAGAGCTATGTCTTTTCCGCGGCGCGGCACATACTTCCGACGGAACAAGCAGCTACCCTATTGTTTACCGAATCAGCGATGACGAAAATGGGTTATACAGCTTTTACCGTTTTCACATCCCTGACCCTGTGCAGTTCAAAACAGGCTGTAAAGTTACAATTCAGCAAAGGGGGGTGAAAAAAAGAAGTCAAGAAAATTCTTGCAGCAGGTTTGAAAATTAAACCCGTCTGCGCGATTATCGGCAACGGAAAACAATGCAACTTTCTCGGTAACACCAAATATAAGTTCGAAGATGAACAGTTTAAAGATGACACGTGGATAAATTATTACCGCGAAGACGATTATTGCGCGACAGCGTATTTTTATCTTGATTCACCGACGAACAGTCTTCCGGAACTTGCTCCCGTAAAAGAAAGAATAATCAAATAAAAAGCAACAACAATTATGAAAAAAATTACTTTTACACTTATTTTGTTTGTAACATTATTTTCTGTTGGTTGTGCTCATTGCAAGCCAAAAACTTTTTCCAATCAGAAAGATTTGGTAAAAACATGCGCCGACCCTTTCATCTTAAAACATGACGGAGTCTATTATCTCTATTGCACAGCTGAAACTCACCTTACGGATATCGGGATTCCCGTCTATAAATCTACTGACCTTGTGAATTGGGAAGGCCCTTGCGGAGCCTGCGAACACGGTCTTGCGCTTCATGAAGATGATGTATGGGGAAATTCCTGGTTTTGGGGCGGCGATGTCATAGAAAAAAACGGAAAATTTTATATGTTCGCGACTGTTGAAGAACGCCTCGTAGTTGCTGTCAGCGACTCCCCTCTCGGGCCTTTCAAACAGAAAATAAAAAAGCCGATGCACGAATCAAAAGAAATTGACGGTTCAGTCTTCATTGATGATGACGGAAAAGCTTACATTTATTTCGTCAGGTTTGAAGGAGCGAATGTAATTTATGTTGCCGAACTTACGGACGACCTGCTTAAAATGAAAGACAAAACTATCAAACTTTGTGTCAAGCCTGAAGAACCCTGGGAACTCGGTACAAACCAGCCTGTCGCTAAAGTTGCCGAAGGCGCTTACATGATAAAACATAAAGGATATTATTATTTAGTTTACACAGCCAACCATTTTATGAGCAAGGATTATTGCGTGGGCTACGCGACATCAAAAAGTCCTGTCGGGCCCTGGAAAAAATATAAAGGAAATCCTATTCTTCAGGCAAATAATAAAGTTCATGGACCCGGCAATGGAATGTTCATCGAATCACCCGATGGTTCGGAAATGTTTTTTGCTTATCATGTTCATTGCAGCGTGTCAAATGTCTGGCCGCGCAAATTAGCCATCGACCGCGCGCGTTTTGAAAAGAATCCTGATGGCGGGCATGACATTATCGTGATTTACGGGCCTACTGTTGACGTTCAGACTTATCCCAGTAACAAACCAGCAACTTTGAAAAAAAATAAACTGTCAGAAATGTTTGTAGTCGGTGGATTTGGTGGGCCACCACCGGAAAAATTAAATTATAATTCCATGCGGGATGTTGCTAACGCGGGGATAAATGTTCTAATTCCCGGCAACGGAGTTGAGTCTCCGAAACCTATTCTCAAGATGCTTGATTTAGCAGAACAGATCGGAATAAAAATCATCCCGATAGACTTGCGATTTTTTGCAGCAAACACTAATAAGAATATTTCTGACAAAAAATTTATTTCAAAAATCGCGAGTGAAATAGTAAAAGATTATTCTAATCAATATGCGCTGTTGGCCTATGGGATTTGCGATGAGCCAAAATCCGACAAATTTCCAATGTTGCGCATGAGTACTGATATATTCAGAAAATTAGACCCCGCTCACCCGGCGCTGATAAATCTTTTCCCGAGTTACGGAAGTCCTGCTCAACTCGGTTTCGCTGATTTTCGTGATTATGTCCACAATTTTATTGAAACTGTGCAGCCATCAGTTCTTTCCTACGATCATTATCCGTTGCGGGAAACCGAAACCGAAACTGGCTGGCACAAAGATTTGGAGATAGTTCGCGATGAAGCTCAAAAAGCAGGAATTCCTTTTTGGATTTTTATTCAAAGCGAAGGAATAAAAAACTATTTACGCGTCCCAACCCGCGCGGAAATTATGTGGCAGGCTAATACAGCGCTTGCTTACGGCGCACGGGGAATTCTTTGGTTTTGCTATTGGACTCCTCCGGTAACTAAACTCGACGGAAAAATCACTGAAGTTCATTATTCAGCGATGATAGATAAAAATGGAAAAAGGACTCAGGTTTATGATTTTGTCCGCGAAGAAAATCTGTTTTTGAGGAAAGCGGGACAGGGACTTATGGACTGGGAAAATATAAAAGTTTCAAGATACAAAAACGGAAAATTAGTAAGCGGCCAAAAAGTTTCTGCAGGAAAATTATCGGGCAGATATTTTGATTTAGTAGTTGGAACTTTTGCGAAAGAAAATAAGGTTAAATTAGTTTTCGCGAATGACAGTTATACCAAAACCGCATTATTTTCCATAACAGGTTTATCAGATTCAAAAGAAACGGCATCAATAAATTCCGAGTCAAGAATTTCTTCCGGCAAAGTTATTTGTAAAATCAAACCAGGCGGTTGTTTGGTTATGGTTATAGAAGTTCCTTATTTGGACTCCAAATGAGAATTTTGGAATAATTTGTCGGCATAAGATTAGGGTTTTGAGTCGAAAGTGGGTGCCACTTTCAAATTTCTGTTAAAATTTTGTTAAAATGTCCCCTTTGCGTTTTTTAGAAATGTCCCCTTAGAAAAAAAGTATAATATGTGTTTTAATCAATTAATTATTGAGGAAAACACAAACAATGAAGGGAATATTTCAAATGACAATGAAAGAGTTGGACAGATATCATGTAATTAAACAGGTAATATCAAAAAAGTTAAAACAGACAGAAGCGGGTCGCGAACTTAATATAAGCACGCGCCAAGTCAGACGTCTTGTAAAAAGAATTAAAGCTATGGGGCCAGCCGGAGTGATACATGGTTTGCGAGGGAAAAGCTCGAATAATAAATTATCGGAACAACTGACCCAAAAGGTTAAAAAATTGGTAAGCACAACATATAATGGTTTTGGACCAACGCTTACCGCCGAAAAATTAGAAGAAAGAGATGGATTGATTATATCAGTTTCAGCATTGCGTGAAAGAATGATTGCAACTGGAGAATGGGAAGTAAAGAAACAAAAACCGCGTCACAGAAAATGTCGTGACCGTCGGAGCCGGTTTGGAGAATTAATTCAAGTAGACGGCAGTCCCCACAAGTGGTTTGAAGACCGTGGCGAAGCATGTAATTTGATAAATTTTGTAGATGACGCAAACAGCGGTTACAATTCTTCCGGAACTTTTGATAATTCTCTTACCGGTGTTTTGCAATCTGAAGTTTTTCCGCTCGCTGCTGATGAACAGATTTCCATGTTTATCGGCGGTTGGTCGTCTGAATCCGGCGATACAAACGACTACAACAAATTTATGTGCCGGAACTAACGTTTTTATCAAAATTTATGATAACTGTCCCGATACTTGGATTGGTGTTGATGATTTTCAGTTTGCGGATCCGATAGAAAATATCGAGAAATTTGAAATGTGTCCGATGATGTTGGATTATCAACTCTTTACCATCCGAACGGACCCGACAACGCTATCGCCTGGGGCGACTACAACAACGACGGCTGGCAGGATATTTATTCCGCGATGGCCGGCGGACATCTTGTTCGCAATCAGGGCGATGGAACAAACATTAATCGAGATGCTCTCGGGGCAATTGTCCGAATTCCGTTCGGTTCGGAAATTCTAACGCGACAGGTTGAAAGTGCGATGGGCTGGGGCAACCAAAATGATAAAACTCTTCATTTCGGGCTCGGTACTAATTCCAGTCCTGTTACTGTTATCACCACCTGGCCGGACAGTCACGTTCAGACAAATACATTAGATATTGACAAGACAGCAACAATATTTTATAATATAATTGCGTCAAAAATAAATCTTTCTGGAAATGGTTACGGAATTAATAATGGAAGCACAACACCATCAACAGCCAACGGCACAGATTTCCGCCAGGTGCATATTGAAGGTGACTTTGCGCGAAAAACTTTTAAAATAGAAAATTCCGGGAATATTAATTTACAAGTTTCTGATGTTTTGATTTCCGACACTTCCGCTTTCCAGGTTACTACTTATCCTTCCGGCAGCATTGCTCCCGGCGGTGAAACTACTTTTAAGATAACATTTGACCCGAAAACAGAAATTGTTTATACCGGAACCGTGAGCATTGCAAACAATGACAACACAGCAAATCCGTTTACATTTATGATAAAAGGAGAAGGGATTCCGGAACCTTATCCATTTATTATTTATTATTTATTATTTATTATTAACTATCGAAGAAAATTAATTTACTAACTCTACTCCAAAAAATTATGAAAAAAAACATTAACAACCTCAATTTACGGATTGCTTTTTTGCTTCTTACTGCTTTTTTAATATTGCCGATTAAAAGCGCCGAAGCTGCAGTCAAAAAAAGTAAAATTGTTCAAACAAAAAAGTCAGTAGTATTAAATAAAAAAACCGAAATAAAATTAAAAAATATTCCTGACAGTAAATTCAAAACAGATTTAATTAACCTTGAAAAAGATAAATTAACGGCTGCATTATCAACATTAAATTCTCTTGGTAAACAAGCTATTAGCAACGATATATCTTCATTAAATGTAGATAAATCCGGCAAAATCTTTTATACCTGTAAATTTGATTATCCTGACACACCGCCTCATTATCAGGCAAAAGATGAATTTCCAAAGGTTCCCGGCGAACCTCAAAAAGCTGATGTTCCAATAAGCTCGCCGCCGGTACGGCATAGCAAGCCGGGCGCTGCAAATGTTTTATATTTAGATTTTAATGGCGGAATCGTAAACGGAACTGCTTGGAACTCATACCATGGCATATCTTCTTGGGATTGTAAACCTTATGATTTAGACGGTGATGAAACTACTTTCGATGATAATGAACAAGATAAAATTATCCTTTTTTGGGAGTTTGTTGCTGAAGATTATGCTCCTTTTGACGTAGATGTTACTACTGAAGAACCGGCGGTCTATCCGGCACGAACTGTTGGCTGGGCTATGATTACGGAAACAACAGATAAAAATGGAGCTAATTGCCCTCATTATGGTTATGGCGGGATTGCTTATGTAAATGTTTTTGGTGGTGTAAGCTATCCTTATTATTCGCCGGCTTGGGTTAAAGAATATTCATCTACTTATACCGCTGAAGCTGCTGCTCATGAATTAGGGCATAATATGGGCTTATATCATGACGGAACTTCAGGTTCGGCATATTATCACGGACATTATAATGGACTTATTTACTGGGGAGCAATTATGGGCGGAGGAATTACTCCCGATATGTCGCAATGGTCGAAAGGTGAATATTATGACGCAAACCAAACTGAAGATGATTTGGCTATCATTGCAGGAAAATTGGGATATAGAACCGATGACCACGGCAACAATAACACAACTGCAAGTTCACTTAATCTTGTCGGAACAAATATTTATGATTCAGGATATATTGAAACAACAGGCGACCCGGATGTCTTTGAATTTATGACCGGAGCCGGGCCGGTTACTTTGAACGCGCGCCCTTACAAAGCTGCTTCGGGAGATTGGGGGTCGAATCTTGATATTCTTCTTGAACTGCAAAATGATTCCGGAGTGATTATCGCCTCAAATAATCCGCCTACTGACGTTACCGCGTCAATTTCCACTACTTTGTCTATGGGAACATATTTTTTATATGTTAAACCGACAGGCGCGGGCAATCCTATGAACAGCACTCCAACCGGTTTTACTATTTACGGCAGTCTTGGCTCTTATGAACTTACCGGAACAATTAATCCGATTCCTGAGCCTTGTCTTTTTATTATTTATTATTTATCAATTATTATTTTTATAAAAAGAAAATTTATTTTAAAAAATGAAACATAATTTATTATTGGTCTTTTCTTTTAC